>Ga0207905_1000038_pt1 | contig 140323 bp, 109 predicted proteins | sample LinPmetageLP49_FD_184060 | JGI IMG/M metagenome (GOLD analysis project Ga0207905, IMG submission 184060) | Marine viral communities from the Subarctic Pacific Ocean - LP-49 (SPAdes) | ecosystem: Environmental > Aquatic > Marine > Oceanic | place: Pacific Ocean | collected 2011-08-27 | reverse complement strand
GCCGAACTCAGTAGTGAAACGAAACAGCGCCGATGATAGTGTAGCATTTGCTATGTGAAAGTAGGACATTACCAGGCTCCAAATAAGAGAAAGCCCGACTAGAAATAGTCGGGCTTTTTTACGTCTGTAGGAAAGTAAAAATATCAGCTATCAGCTATCAGTTGCACAGTGTCAACCTGTACTTCGTAGCGCGGGTTGAGTATTACGAAACTCATGGGTAAAAGAACGCACCGACTACCTCAGAGTCCAATTCATCCCATTAAAAAAACATAAGTGTACCTTGCTGTGTGGCTCTAGAGCGCTGTAGGCACTACGATATTCTACTGCGTGGTCACTACGAAGGAACGCGCCGACGCCAAATATGTGCAAGCTCGAATCTAAATTTATACCAATTCGCTTAATTAAGCGGTCTATTTTGAGGCAGGAAAAACGGGTTGATAGCTAGGCAATAAATTCGCTATTTAGTTGTTCTAAATGAGAATTTTTGTAAGCGTCCGGCCAACCACACCTAGCAACACCATTTTTTGTATTTGAAAATACCTTCAACTTTTTATTGGAGGTCATTATGAATTCACCCATCCCTAAACGTTGGCTAGAAATCCTAGCGCTTCGCTCATCATTTACTGGAACGAATGAAGCGTTTTGCAAACACCATCAAGTATCTATCAGCTCGTTTTATAAATATAAAAGCATGCAACAGGTGAAATCTTCAGGTGCATCACCTCAATTTGTCCGAGTTGAGCAACAAACCCAACGCACACACGTCAGTATCACTGAGCAACCAACGATTAACTTTAATCCGCACACTGGCCAACTGACATTACCCACAACACTTAACTGTGATGCTATCGTCTCAATTATTAAAGGTCTATCAGCATGAATATGTTTGTTAATCCGCCCGAGGTGTACTTATGTGCTGAGCATGTGGACTTTCGTAAATCCATCAATGGCCTTGCGGCGTTGGTGGAATGTGAGCTTGAATTACCCGTGCTATCGGGCGCGCTGTTTGTGTTTTGTAATAAAAAGCGCGACAAGTTAAAGCTTCTCTATTGGGATAAGACAGGCTTTGCATTGTGGTACAAGCGACTTGATAAGCACAGGTTTAAATGGCCTAAGCTTAAACGTGACACCATGACACTGAATGAGCAACAATTACATTGGCTATTATCAGGGTATGACGTTATTGGCCATGAAGAAATCAACGTCAGTCAGCACACAGTGACTTAATTACTTAGATCAATTGATGATCATCAAGGTTTAAGTTATTAACCCTATTCATTGTGCATAAAAGCCGTAAAATAAACGGCATGAACGATGTATTTACCTTACAACAACGCATTGCTGAGCTTGAAAAACAGCTTAAATATGAGCGCGAAGTATCTATACAGAAAGATGCTAAAATCGCCTATTTATATGAGCAATTCCGTTTAGCCCAACAAAAGCAATTCGGCAAAAGTGCTGAAGGCTTTGTAGGGCAAGGTGAATTATTTAATGAAGTTGAAGAGATTGCTGAGAAAGCTGAGCCTGAGCAGCAAGGAATTAGCTACACCCGCAACAAGCCTAAACGCAAGCCACTGCCAAAAGACTTACCCCGTGAACAAGTTATCCACGACATAGCAGATAAAAGCTGTGCATGTTGCGGTGGTGAGTTACATAAAATCGGTGAAGATACTGCTGAAAAGCTTGAGTTCATTCCAGCACACGTCAAAGTGATTGAACATATTCGCCCTAAATACGCCTGTCGTGAGTGTGAAAAATCAGGCACTGGGTCAACGATAAAGCAACAGCCTATGCCCGCCATGCCCATTAACAAAGGCATTGCCACCGCGAGCTTACTTAGCCAACTCATCACCAGTAAATATCAATATGGTTTACCGCTTCATCGCCAAGAGAGCATGTTTAAGCAATACGGCATTGAGCTGAGCCGCAAAACCATGAGCGATTGGGTGATTAAGTCAGCAGCGCTGTTTACCCCGCTGGTTAAACGGTTAAAAGAAGAATTACTCAAGCAACCACTCCTTAACGCTGATGAAACCACGGTCAATGTGGTGAAATCAGATAAAGTGAATAGTTACATGTGGGTGTACTGCTCAGGTGCTGACTCACCTAAACCCGACAGCCCCATCCCTAACATCGTGCTTTACGACTACCACACTAGTCGCGCAGCCGCCTGCGTGATGGATTATCTTGATGGCTATCAAGGGTACTTACATGTTGATGGTTATCAAGCTTATGAAAAGACACAGGCCAGTCTTGTGGGGTGCTGGGCGCACGCACGTCGGAAATTCATTGAAGCGAAAAAGCTGCAAGGGAAAAATAAGACAGGCAAAGCCGATGTGGTGCTCAGCTTAATACAAAAGCTGTATGGGATAGAGTCACGGTTGAAAGATAAATCAGCGGATGAGAGTTACCAGACTCGACAAGCACAGAGTAAACCGATACTCGATAAACTCAGACAGTGGCTTGAAAAACATCAGCCAAACCTTGTTGGTAATAGTAAACTCATTGATGCCGCCAATTACATGGCAAACCAGTGGCCGAAACTCATTGAGTACATTAATGATGGGCGACTGAGTATCGACAACAACCGTGCAGAAAGAGCCATCAAACCGTTTGTGATAGGCCGGAAGAACTGGCTGTTTAGCCAAACAGCAACAGGTGCTAACGCAAGCGCGATACTTTACAGCATCATCGAAACAGCCAAAGCCAACGGCTTAGCGCCATACGATTACATCACCGCGTGTTTAGATGAGCTGTGCCAATCAACACCTGATATCGATAGTCTATTACCGTGGAATTTTAAAGGCTAGGCGGTGATCACCGGACGGATACGAATTTTTTAACACAGATAGCGACACGTTTAGCCCCGCAAAATGATTGAGTATTATTGCGGATTGGTATTAGGTCTTTTGAAGGGTATATGGGCTGATAAATTCATCAGTCCATATATTTAATAATCAGCGAGGTCGTTAGCGATTAGATAAGAATACAGTAAGCTTTTTACCTATTTTTAAATGGTCGCTCGATAGGTTATTCCATTGTTTTAGTTTAGTAATACTGACTGGAAATTTTCCATAAGCTATCACCCGATTTAACCTGATGTTCAATTTGGGTATCGGCTAATTGAGGGAGCACAAGCTTTTGGCCAATTCTAATGGTGTTACTTTTTAGATCGTTAAACGCTTTGAGTTGGCTAATACCCACTTTGTAGCGTTTCGCTATAACACTTAAGCTATCGCCACGTTTTACTGTGTAGTGTTGCCACTGACTATAATCATTGGAATCAAGATTAGCGAGCATGTCTTTAAATTGTGTTTGTTCAGCAACTGGAACAACAATGTGGGGCGCATCAATAATTGCTGGAAAGCGGATCACACCATGGTTTAAAAATTCAAGTTGCTGCCATTGCTTTTGGTTATCTAAAATAACAGCGTCATCAATAGGCAATACTGCAATTGTTGGGCTGTTTGAAATTGTAGGAAAAGCCATTTTTTGGCTTTTTAATAATTGTGCCGCAGCTAGTAATTTTGGCACGTACTGACTGGTTTGTTTGGGCAGTTTTAAGTTGAAAAAATCAGTGGGTTTGCCTTGTTTTTTATTATTACTAATTGCTCTAAGTACACGACCTTCACCTAAGTTATAGGCTGCTATAGCGTGATACCAATCACCATCAAAGCGCCTGTGTAAATATTCCATAAAATCCAACGCTGCTCGGGTACTGTCTATTACGTCCTGACGTCCGTCATACCAAGAGGATATTTGCACTTTAAAATATTTAGCAATGGCAGGCGTTAATTGCCAAAGTCCAGATGCATGCTTGTGCGAATAGGCACTGGCATCAAAGTCACTTTCAATTAGCGGCATTAATGCTAATTCTATGGGTAAGTTCCGCTTTTCAACCTCTGTGACTATATAATAAAGGTAAGGCTCAGCACGGCGACTAATTTCATCCATGTAATTTGGGTGCGATAAATACCATGCAATACGTTGCTGTACATCTGGGTGGCTAGAATTGGCAAATGTAAGCTGCGTTCTGATGCGTTGCCACACATCATCGAGTTTCTGAGAACTTAAGGGAGCTATTTGCTCAATATTTTCGTTTTGTTCTTTAACAACAATATTCGGGTTAGCTTTAATATCAGGTTGTGAAGATGGCTGTTCGGGTGTGGTTTCACAACCGGATAAAATTAACACTAATGGCAAAATGCGGATAAATCGATTTAAAGGCACGTACTAAACTACTCCGAAAAAATGAATGTGGCTAACCTAAAGCAGGTTAGCTTAACATAGCGTGAGTTAAGAATGACTTGTAGTTGAATTTAACAGTTCCTTAAATTGATCTTTATAGCGACGCGATAAGTTAAGTATTTTTCCTGTTGTAAGTTTTACTTCACTATCTCCACTTGCTAATGGCGTGATTGATTCAACCGCGTCTAACCTAACCGCATGAGAACGGTGAATGCGGCAAAATCCTTGTGGTTCTAACTGAGTTATAAGTTGTGTCATGGTTGCACGAAAAGGGTAAATTCGAGCGCCAATATGTAGATTTACATAATTGCCATTTGATTCAAGCCAATCTACTTCTGCTACGCGAACAATAAATTCTTTTCCCAGCTTTTTTACCAGTAGCCTGTCTAAGTTTACATGTTCAGCAGTATCTTCGCCTTGACTGATCGGGGCTGCTTCACCTGTTAATTGGCTCACGACATATTGATAGGTTTTAATAACAACAATCAAAAATAAGAATCCCCACAAATCTTTGCGGTATTCATAAAGTAACTCAAACCATACTAACCCAAAGTCATATTGCATACCCTGCACGGTGTAAATGAGTTTGCGGATAGCGACCATAATACCAATATGTAATAACGAAAAAGCAATGCTCGCTACTAAGTACAGTAATATTGAATGAGAGATTTTTTGCCAATTAAAGGGCTTAGCTTTTAATAACCAAACTAAAGCCGGAAACAATAATAAAGTGCCAATAGCACTCGAGTATTCCCACACAAAGGGCTCCCAGATCATAAAAGGAAGTGCCCCATCACGTTGGGCTTCCATAATATTTGAGCTGGCATTAATGGTGTTGTTTATAAAAATATAACTAGATAAAAATAATGCCGCATACCATCTCTGGTAGCGTTGAAAGTGCGATAAAGTGATCATTATTATTGTAACTCTTAAAAGACCATCATTAGACTAGCAAGATAGTGATAGATCACCAAACTTATCATCCCTGATATCCACCGCTTATCCCTACTGACTGTTTTATCAGCCTTTTGTGATTGCTTAACGCAGAGTGTTGTTCATAGTTGTTATTAATTACTCATAAGTTAAATCTTCTATGAATCTTAAAATAGTCATTAAAAATACAACACGTACGCTATTAAAACCTTGGGTAAATGTGTTTAACCAAGGTGAAGAGTTACCATCTCGCCGTTATGATTTAGATTGGCTGAGAGTACTTGCCTTTGGCTTATTAATTTTTTACCACACCGGCATGTTATACAGTGAAAATTGGGGCTTTCATTTTAAAAGTCAGTACTTATCCAGCGGTATTGAAAACGTCATGCTTTTATTGTCGCCATGGCGGATGGGATTAATTTGGTTTATTTCAGGTGTGGCGCTGCGCTTTATTGTTGCGCGCTTTAGTCTAGGTATGTTTTTAACTACGCGAAGTGTAAAAATATTACTGCCTTTATTGTTTGGCATTTGGTTTATAGTGCCTATTCAGCTTTATGCGCAAATGAGCCAAGAGGTTGGTTTAGCTATGAGCTTTTGGCAGTTCTACCAGCAGTTCTTTGATTTAACTAACCCTTTATTTAATCACTATCAAGCAGGGATTTGGCCTCATGTCGATGTAAACCATCTTTGGTATTTGCGTTCGTTATGGCAATTTACTTTATTGCTAGTGCTAGCGATGCCGCTGCTTCATCACGCTACTGTGCAAGCTGTAATCACGCGTTTATGTAATAGATCGTTACTGGTGATTTTCATCACTCTGTTACTGCCGTTATGTATTTTAAAGTTAAGCTGGCCGAGTGATACATTCAGATATCCCATGGGCGCACTGTTTTTACTTTATGGTTACTTGCTTGCGTTACAGTCTGCATTTTATAGCCAGCTACTTCGCCATTGGCGAGTGCTATTCGTGGTATTTATTTTAGGTTATTTAGTTGTCGTGCTGGGTTATCACACGATTTGGCAAAACCCTGCAGCTAGCCAATGGCAAATTACCAGCATGGATATGCTGTATACTGCGCAACGGTTAATGGGCGTGTTGTTAATGCTGGCACTAGCACAACGTTTTTTGAATCACGATCACCCTAAACTGGCTTTATTAAACTGTGCAGTATTCCCTTTTTATCTATTACATCAAAGTGTGATTATTGGCCTTGCCTTTTATTTGTCGAAGCTGCAATTAGGTGGTTTTGTGGAGCCATTACTTATACTCAGCCTCACTTTCATTATTTGTTGGCTGGTGTTTCTTGCTGCGCGCCGTATCGACTTATTAAGCCTACTGTTAGGGATTAAAGTCACAGGTAAATATAAAGCATGGCAAGTTAAAGTGGGCTTTTATTGCGGACTTATATTGGTAAGCCCGTTGATTTTTAGGTTGATTTAGCATCAAAAAAATAGCTTAGAATATTTTATAAATACTTGGTTTTAAGTGGTATGTGCTACAAAACTCGGTTAGATTAAAAGATTACTATGTGGTTATAACTACAACTTTGGCAAAGCAAATTTATTTTAGGGATGATTGATGCGTTTTTTCTTACTAATTGTATTTTTATGCGGCTTGAATAGCGCAGCTTTTGCTACAACAGCACCTAATTCAACGCCTGTAAATTCTGCTCCTATTATTGCTAATACTCAAAATAGCCAAGATTTAATGTATCAGCAACTGTTTAGTATGCAAAGCCAGCTTGTTCGACTAGATGAAAAGCTACAGCAACAAAAATCACTCGGTAATGATATTAAGACCTTAGAAGCGGCACAGCAAGCACTCAAAGTTAAACTTGCTAACTTACAAACTAAACTCAAAGCGCAAGAAAAGCTGCAAACTAATCAGTTAAATGGGGTTGATGGACGGATTTCTGACATAGCAAGTAATACTAATATGTGGGGCTTGGCATTAACTATTTTTGGTTTGATCATCACAGTTGCTGCAATCGCACTCGGTTTTAGTGCAAAAAACAGAGCTGTAACCGAAGCCAAGCAGGCTGCTAATACAGCCTCAGAAAGTCATATGGAAAAGTGGTTATTAGATAATAAAGATAAATTAATTACAGATACCAAAAGTGAACTTAAAAATGTGAGCCTTGAGCTAAAAAATCGAGCTGAGAAATTAGAAGCAGAGGCAAGGGCTGCGCTGGAAAAAATCAAGCAAGAACAGCAACAAGCCTGGGACGCTCTCTTAGCAGAAAACAAGGATGTTGTTACCTCGAAAAGAAATAAAGAAGACAATACAGCTACCAAACATAATAAACCGAAAGTATATCAAACAGCTCAAGAATGGTTTAAAGCTGGTATAAATGCGTTCGCCAATAGTGAATATGATGAAGCGCTCAATGCTTGGAACAAGGTATTAGGGCTAGTTGACAGCGAACAAGAGCCAAAGCTGTATGCTATTACAATGGGTAACCAAGGTGTTACTTATGGGAGGCTAGATAAGCTTAATGAAGAGCTCTACAGCTACTCAACCTTGATTGAGCAGTTCAAAGATTCATCGAATGAAGAGATTCAAATCCAAGTGGCTAAAGCGATGTGTAACCAAGGCATTACTTATGGTCAGCAAGGCAAGTTTGATGATGCACTAAACAGCTTTATAACCTTGGTTGAGCAGTTCAAAGGCTCATCGAATGAAGAAATTCAAAAAACTATAGCTAACTCAAGAGCAAATATAGCCGAACAGGCTTTAGTTTATGAAACGCCAGAACAGGTTCTTATTTATGTCGCAGAGGTAGAAAAATACTCAGATAACCCACAGTACTTAGCCGTAATGCAGTTTATTCGCTTTTTACTTGATGATAAAACGATTGAAGAAGTGTTTACTGCCTTAACCAAAATCCCAACGGAAATGAAATTAACGTGGAGCTTTAGAGAGATTAAAGATTACCTAACCGATAATTTTGAAGGTATAAAGCAGCAACAGATTCAAGCAGTTGTGCAGTATTTTGAGCAACATACAGATATTGAGCAATTAGGGGTTGAATTAGGAATTAAAGGCTAGCTCAATATAAATTAAATATCGCCGTAAACGACGACCTTTAGGGCGGGCTTTAGCGTGTTAAATATCCTTGAGCTTTATCGCGGGATTACCGGCAACAACAGTGTTCGCAGCCACGTCTTTGGTTACTACCGACCCTGCGCCCACAACAGCGTTTTCGCCAATGGTAACGCCAGCTAACACAATAACTCCCGCGCCAATCCACACGTTATTACCAATAGTAATCGGTGCTGCAAAGTTCTCTTTATTGAGCCGCTCTGTGGGGTTAACCGCATGAGATACTGCCAAAAGTTGAACGTTCGGGCCAATTAAACAATCGTCGCCAATGCTTATAGCTCCTTCATTTATTGGCGCATCCAACACAGTGCAGTTAATGTTTATAAAAGTACGATCACCTATTTGTATTTGACTGCCATAGTCACAATGAAAGCCCGCTTCAATAATTACTCCATCACCACAGTGTGAGCATAATTCTTTTATTCGCTTTAAATTACCTTTACTGGGGCTTTTATTAAATAAGCGGCAAATTTCGTGCACAGTTTTACGCTGCGCTAGATTCTCTTTACTAATACTATTAAATGACTGCATATCAATTTTGTTTAACTTAAATAATGGTGTCTAGCTTAACCTACTTTAAGCATGATGATAATTTGAATAAAACTGCTTTATTTTTATGCATTCACTTGCCATTTATTATGTTTCGTTTAAAATCCCCTAACTTTCGAAACGAAACTTAATAGCAGTTACTTAATGACCAAACGAAACACTCAGCAACGCCGTCATCTGATCCTTAGCCAAGTAAATGAGCTTGGTGAAGTGGCTGTCGATATTTTAGCTGAACAGTTTCAAACATCAGAAGTAACTATTCGAAAAGACTTAACCGCGCTTGAAAAAAGTGGCTTATTGCTGCGCCGTTACGGCGGTGCTATTGCTCTGCCTAAAGAGATTGTTAGCGATGAGATTGATTCTAAGCGCAAAGTGGCCATTGCTAAAGCGGCAGCATCGCTTATAAAAGATCATAATCGCATTATTATAGACAGTGGGCGCACCACTGCAGCAATGATCCCTGAGTTGGCTACAAAGCAGGGGTTAGTTGTTATGACTAACGCTATTAAAGTAGCAACGCGTTTATTAGCACTTGAAAATGAGCCAACACTTTTGATGACAGGTGGCACGTGGGATCCGCATTCAGAATCGTTTCAAGGGCAAGTAGCCGAAAATGTTCTATGCTCATATGATTTTGATCAACTATTTATTGGTGCTGATGGCATTGATGTAGCGCGTGGAACAACCACGTTTAATGAGCTTGTTGGATTAAGCCAAGTGATGGCTAAAGCGGCGCGCGAAGTTATTGTGCTGGTTGAGTCAGAAAAGATTGGCCGAAAAATACCAAATTTAGAATTACCGTGGCAAACAGTAACCACATTAATAACCGATAGTGGCTTAGCAAGTGATAAGCGTGCAGCCATAGAGGCGTGTGGTGTAAAACTAATTTGCGCAGAGATTATGGAATAGCAACTACATCGTGAGTTGCTAGAATTAAAAAATTAATGGAGACACTATGTGTGGAATCGTTGGGGCTGTTGCAGAACGTCCAGTAAATAAAATCTTAGTTGAAGGCCTTAAGCGTCTTGAGTACCGTGGTTATGACTCAGCAGGTGTAGCTTTACTTGAAGGCAATACTCTTAATACAGTTAAAGCAGTAGGTAAGGTTGTAAACTTAGAGTCAGCACTTGAACAAGCTGGTGTTAGCGGTCACACAGGTATTGCACACACTCGTTGGGCAACTCATGGCGGTGTAACTGAAGCCAATGCTCACCCACATGTTTCAAGCAATCAATTAGCGCTTGTACATAACGGAATCATTGAAAACCACGCAAGCTTGCGTGCAGCACTTAAAGGCGACGGTTACGAGTTTTTATCAGACACCGACACTGAAGTCATGGTGCATTTAATTCATCAGTTACGTCAGCAGCACACGACTTTATTAGCGTCAGTTCAAGCAGCTGTTAAACAGTTTGAAGGCGCATTTGGTACCGTTGTGTTTGATAAAGCGAATGATAACGAAATTATTGTAGCGCGCTCAGGCAGCCCGTTAGTTATTGGTTTAGGCCTTGGTGAAAACTTTATTGCCTCTGATCAACTTGCATTATTACCGGTGACTCGCAGCTTTATTTTCTTAGAAGAAGGTGACGTAGCGCGCATTACGCGCGACACAGTAGAAATTTTTGATGCCGATGGTAACGCGGTTGAGCGTGAAGTTGTTGAATCAAACATCACACAAGATGCATCAGGCAAAGGTGATTACCGTCACTACATGCTAAAAGAAATTTATGAGCAGCCACTTGCAGTACGTAACACCCTTGAAGGACGTTTAAACGACGACCGCGTAGCGATTGATGCCTTTGGCGACAGCGCACAGCAAATATTTAAAGACGTAAAACACGTACAAATTATTGCCTGTGGTACGTCATACCACTCAGGTATGGTTGCTCGTTACTGGCTTGAGCAATTTGCAGGTGTTAGTTGTAACGTAGAAATTGCCTCTGAGTTCCGTTACCGTCAATCGTTTGTACACGAAAATAGTCTGCTAGTAACGATTTCACAGTCAGGTGAAACGGCTGATACTTTAGCTGCACTGCGTTTAGCTAAAGAGCAAGGTTATATGGGGTCAATGACTATTTGTAACGTACCAGGCTCATCGCTTGTACGAGAATCAGACCTTGCCTTTATGACCAAAGCTGGTGCTGAAATTGGTGTAGCCTCTACTAAAGCATTTACTACGCAGCTTGTTGGTTTGTTAATGCTTACTGCGTCTATTGCGCAAGAAAAAGGCTTAGATCAAAGCACGATTGTTAACGCTATTAAACTGCTACCAGCTAAATTAGAGGAAACGCTATTGTTGGCTGATGGTATTGCAGACCTTGCAGAAGAGTTTGCTGATAAACACCACTCACTGTTTTTAGGTCGCGGGTCGCAATACCCAATCGCGATGGAAGGCGCACTTAAGCTTAAAGAGATTTCATACATTCACGCTGAAGCATACGCAGCAGGTGAGCTTAAACACGGCCCATTAGCACTCATTGATGCCGACATGCCAATTATTGTTGTAGCACCAAACAACGAATTGCTTGAAAAGCTTAAATCAAACGTAGAAGAAGTACGTGCACGTGGTGGCATCATCTATGTATTCGCTGATAAAGATTCACACTTTGAGTCAGACGACACCATGCGTGTGATCAACGTAAACCACGTAGATGACGTAATTGCCCCTGTTGTATATACAATTCCACTACAGTTACTATCGTACTATGTAGCGGTCATTAAAGGCACAGATGTTGACCAGCCACGTAACTTAGCAAAATCGGTTACAGTTGAGTAAAATCAAATGGTTATAGATTTTGATTAATGTTAAAAAAGCGCTTAAGGCGCTTTTTTAATATGCGCGATTACCTAAGTCATAAGCAAAATAGCCATAGGCAATTATTAACATTAAACCTACAAATGATATGTGCATTATACGAGCTAAAATTAAATCTATAGGCCGCGCGTGTCTCAAAATCGCTTCATCATTAACTATCGTAGCTTTTACTGGCTTTTGCCGCCTTATTACTTTGCCATACATGCTCACTCTTATGCCCAGTCCTTTATCCCAAAGTGGCTCGTGTATCCCTTCCTCACGCATTTTTTTCTCTATGTGTTTCATTGAAATACGAGTGAAGCATAAGGTTGAAATGAGATAAGAGATTAATACAGGAAGCGACACTATAAAATAAATGATTTCGGGTATTTTATACATCGGTAGAAGAGCCTTTAAAAATGTTCTGAGGCGCAAAATCATTGCAATGTACTAGGTTTGTTTGATTTAAATGCAAATTAAATTGAGGCATAAATATTCCCTTATAGTTTAATTAAATCCATATACTCGAAAAGTATCATATATGAGTTTTTTAAACTAAGAACATAAAGATTTCATTGCTAACGTTTAAACTATGATTTTTAATTATACAATTCCACTACAGTTGCTGTCGTACTATGTAGCGGTCATTAAAGGCACAGATGTTGACCAGCCACGTAACTTAGCAAAATCGGTTACAGTTGAGTAAAATCAAATGGTTATAGGTTTTTATTGTGGGAGAGTAATAAAGTATCATACTAAGTATTAAAGTATCATACTGAGTAATAAAGTTGCATACTGAAACCGTCTAAACTATGCTTAATTTATGAGCATAAACAGGACGGTTTTTTTATGGCATCGAGAAAGCTAGGAAACTCGGACGCTAAAAATAATAAATGGATTAAAGAGGGTCGAGGTTCTGGTCAAAACTCAGAATATAAACCTTGGATCACTGTTAGGGATTTACCTTCTGATGGTCGAGTTCATCGTGTTTTTGGACATAAATCACAACGTACCCATCACCTACTTTCAGATCTTGAGCTAGCCGTATTTTTATTGCTTGAATGGCACCAGGATGTCATACAAATTCGTGAACAATTCCCATTAGAAATAGAAACCACTTCTCAAATTGCTAAAGAAGCAGGTATTGTGCACCCTAGTCAGTCTGGTGTGAAACAATATATGTCATCTGATTTTCTTGTTAACTCCCATGACAAACAACAACCTAAATTTGTTCTTCAGGCTAAATATGCTGAAGCTTTAGATGATGCTAGAACTATTGAAAAGCTTGAGCTAGAAAGGCGGTACTGGAGTTTAAAAGAAGTTCCTTGGTACTTGATCACCGAACAAGATATTCCTCAAACGGTTATCAAAAATATAAAATGGCTTTATCCAGCTCAGCGCGATGAAATAGATATGGAAGTCTTAATTCAGCGCATTGATTACTATGACTATCACTTTTCTCAAGACCCTAATAAAAATATCATCGACATCTGCAAAAACTTAGATATTGCATACGAACTTCAAGTTGGAGAATCGCTAGCAGAAGTTAGGCATTTATTGGCCAAACGTTGTTTTACCTTTGATATTTTTGTTCTAGCGCCAAAATTAAAGGCGAAGCAATTAAAAACAGGAACAGTCAAACTGTTGCAGGAGGCTTATTGTGTTTCAAATCAATGAGGTTGTTAAGTACAACGAAGCGCCTTTTCGAGTTTTGATGCAGATGCCTGATCACATTATTTGGATAGCATTAGATGATACATCAGCATTCCCTCAGTTGGTGAGCAAAAAGGAACTAGAAACTGCTATTGATGAAGAAGTATTAACAAGAATAGAAGATCCACATGCAGAGTTAGCTTTTCAAACACCGGAAGAAGATACAACAGCAAAAACAAAGCGAGATAATAATTATCAATTGATAAAGCCTTTGGTGGAATCACCGGAGTTTTACCTTGCTAAATCACGTTCTTCAATTATCAATCAAGTTATTGAGAATCAAGGTTCAACTAAACAAACGCTTTATCGTTTAGCTCGTCGTTATTGGCAACGAGGACAAACTAAAAATGCCCTACTTCCAGATTATAAGAACTCAGGAGCAAAAGGGAAAAAGCGTACAGCTACTAATAAAAAACTTGGTCGTCCAAGAACATATATGCCAGGTACAGGTGCAATAATTGACTCATTTATTGAAAGGCTATTTAGAATTGCAATTGATAAGTATTTATTAACTGATAAAGGCTATTCATTTCCTTATGCGCACCGACGGTTTAAATCTTTGTATGAAAACCACTTTCCCAACACACCAGAAGAAGAAATCCCAACTAATTGGCAAATGATGCATTTTTATAAAAGGGAATACCAACAAGTAGAGAAACTACAAAAGCGGGTATCTCGAATTGAATACAATAAAGATGTGAAACCATTAAATAGCACCGCTAATACCCAAGTACTTGGACCGGGTTCTCGATATGAAATTGACGCTACGATTGCTGATATTTATTTAGTGTCAGATAGCGATAGGGCTAATATTGTTGGTAGACCAGTAATTTATATGGTTAAAGATGTTTTTAGCAGGATGGTTGCTGGTTTTTATGTCGGTTTTGAAAATGCTTCATATATTGCTGCAATACAATCATTAGCTATGGCTATGACAGATAAAGTTAAATTTTGTCGAGAATATGGCTTTGAAATAACAAGTGAAGATTGGCCGGCTGTTGGATTACCTGATGCTATTTTAGCAGATAGAGGTGAAATACTAGGTTATCAAATAGAAAGTTTAGAAAGTAATTTTTCTATACGCATTGAAAATACACCTCCTTATCGAGGTGATGCAAAAGGTATTGTTGAGCGAAGTTTTAAAACTTTGCAAGCCGATTTCACTCCGTTTGCTCCTGGTGTTGTAACAGGTACCAAAATTAAAAAGCGTGGCGATAAAGATTATCGATTGGATGCGAAGTTAACTATTCGTGAGTTTAAAGAAATTATCCTTTCATCAATTTTATATCATAACCAGTTTGCTGTTCTTGAAAAGTATGATCGGGATGTTGATATGCCAAGCGATCTGCCATTAGTGCCAAAGGAACTGTGGCAATGGGGACTACAGCATAGAACAGGTAGGTTAAGAACTGCATCATATGATGCATTGAGAGTTTCTTTATTACCCCGTATTAAAGCTACGCTTTCAGATTTAGGTATTTGTATTTACGGCGTGTATTACACTTCTGTTGAAATAGTTCAACAAGGTTGGTTACATCGCTCTTCTGAAGCACGAAGACCCGAAAAGTTAAATGCAGCATATGATCCAGCCTCGGCTGATCACATTTATATTTTCCCTGAGAAAAACTCTACTAAATACTGGATCTGTAAACTAACCCCTCGTTCCCGAGAGTTTGAAGGGGCATCTTTTTGGGACGTATGGCTGGTTCAAGAAACGCAAAAACAAACAATGGCTAAAAGTAAGCTGCTAGCAGAGCAGAAGAAGCGAGACCATGAAGAGTTCGTAGCAATTAAAATAAAACAGGCTGTTAAGAAAGCTTCAGATACAAGCCATTTATCAAATGCTGAAAGAATTTCTTCGATAAATGATAATAAGCGTAAAATTAAAGCTTTAGAGCGACAAGAAAATGCTTATAGACCCGATATTGGCACCAAGGATAAAAAAGCGGATGTAATTCATTTGAATGAACATGTTGAAGAAGATTATAGCTACCCTGATCATATTGATGAATTATTCAGTGAGGATGACTAGTAATGACATTACCGAGTAATTTTGTATCCGCTATATATAAAGATCCTGGTATTGAACGATATCGTGGGAATCCGTTTATTGAAGCATTAACGCCCATTATGTCAGTACAGCAAATCAAAAAAAGGCTTACAGGAAAAGTTAAATATAATCCGCAAGATGTGTTTAGTAATGCCCGGGAACGAGCGCATGAAGTTTCGGCGCTTCTCGATGATTTTTTTCAACCAATAGCTAACCACCTTCAGCTAGAAGAAAAAATCTCTATTATGATCCGTGGAGGTTACGTAGGGCGTAACTTAGCAGACGGTTCACTTAATACTCATATGCAAAATGGATATGAGCGAATTATGTCTGGTGAGTTAGATAGTTTTCGTTTTGCTCAAACCAATTCAACAGCCAAGAGCTTATCTTTAATAGGTTGTTCCGGTAGTGGAAAAAGCACAACCATTAATCGAATTTTAGCGACTTACCCTCAAGTTATATATCATGAACGACATAATTATATTCAGTTGTCTTATCTAAAAATTGAATGCCCTCATGATGGCTCTTTAAAAAGCTTATGCTTAAATTTTTTTCGTGAACTAGATCAGGTACTTCATACAAACTATGAAGATAAATATGCTAAAAAACGCCATAGCACGGAAGTATTGCTAGCATTAATGAGTCAAGCTGCCACTCAAAAGGCAATTGGTATATTAGTCATTGATGAAATTCAGCGCCTTAGCCAAAGACGTTCTGGTGGTAAGGAAAAAATGTTGGAATTTTTTGTCGCTTTGGTCAATGTAATTGGCGTACCTGTCGTTATGGTAGGTACACCCAAAGCTAGACCTATTTTTGAACTGGAATTACAATCAGGACGAAGAAGTGCGGGATTTGGTTCATTATTTTGGCAACCAATGAGAGCTGAAAAACCGAGTAAAGATCGTAAAACTGGAGAATTACGTAAAACAGAATGGATAGCGTTCAGTGATAAATTGTGGCGATATCAGTGGTTATTAAAGCGAGAAGAAGTATTAACAGATGAAATTAGAGAATGTTGGTATGACTTATCGCAAGGGGTACTTGATATTGTTGTTAAGTTATTCGTATTAGCTCAGCTTAGAGCAATAGCTACAGGTGTTGAGCGTTTAACGGTTAATTTATTGAAGCAGGTTTATCACGACGAACTTAAGCCTGTACACCCTATGCTTGCAGCATTACGTTCAGGTGATGTTGAATTAATTGCTAAATATTCAGATTTACAGCTAATTGATATTGATAAAAAGGTATTAGATTTACGACAGAAAATAGATGAGTTAAAAGCTGAGCAAGATAAAGAACAACCATTTCAGAATAATGGACAAGCAATGCGGCTTTATAATTTATTATTGGCAATGGACTGTGACTCTAAAATATTACCACCACTCATTGAACAGGCTTTCAAGGATTACCCGAAATTAACAGTACGAGAGCTTATGCCTATTGTATTGGATTGGTATGAAAAACCAGATAAGTCTATAGCTAGTAGAAAACCGAAGAAGATCCAACAAAAGAACTGGCATACCTTGGACACAGATGACATGCGTTTTAAATTCTCTCAGGCTAAAAAAGGAGAGCTATATAAAACCTTAAACTACGGTGATGAATTGTTTGATTTACCTAGTTGGATAAAGCAAGTCGGATAATATGTTCAACTTCCCTTTACCTTATCGCGATGAACTGCTTTACAGTGTTATCGCAAGGTATGGGGTTCACCAAGGGATCGTTTCCCCTAAAGAGCTACTGGATGATGTTTATAATGATAGGAAAATCGTTGCTACTGTTGATTTGCCTAGTCATGTTAACAAAGTCTCTAGTTTGTATCCTCAGAGAGAAGCCACGTCTCCGGTTGAATTGATTTATTCACATACCCTTTTTCCTTTGTATGCCCCGTTTGTTGACGAAAAGCGCAGGAAAAAATGTATTAATTTCATGCTGAAACAAGCAAAAGGAAGTACACATTTAGCCCTGGGAGTTGCTGCTTCTCGAATTAAACAACCTAGATGGTTAAGGTATTGCCCTGCTTGTCTTATAGAACAACAAAATGCGTTTGGCGAGTATTATTGGTCACGCAATTGGCAGGTTTCAGGTGCAGATAGTTGTTTGTTGCATGGGGCGTTGATTGATTCCAATATACTCAGGCATCCCGCTCATAAACATGAATATACTCCTGCAACTCACCACTCTTGCCAAACGGATGCGAAACAGCAACCAAGCAGCATTCAATCTGAGTTAATAACTCAGAGTTTAGATGAGTTATTGCAGCTTAAACCTTTTCATTCTCCGACCCTTGAGCAATGGAGCTATTTTTATAGAGCTTTATTGTTTGAACATGAGTTAAATCGTGGCAAACATATTGATTACAGCAGGTTAAAGGAAAAAATAATTTCGTCCTTTGGAAGCAAATGGCTTCGAAAGTATGATTTATACCCTGAAGACACTGAAATATGTTGGCTTAAAACTATTTTTCGTAAACACAGAAAAGCATTCAGTTACTTAGAGCACCTAGTCGTCTGGCATAGCATATTAGGAAGTGGTTGGCAGGTTGCTGATATTTTTAAACAGGTATTTTTGCAACCAAAAGAAAATAAAGCATCATTAACGCCATTGCTTGATGCAACAGAAAAAGACAAAGCGAAATATCGGGATTTATGGTTAGCCTCGGTGGTTAAAAATGGTGTTAATTATGCTCGTAAGCATAAATTTGGCTATGTATATGCTTGGCTTTACCGGCATGATAGAAATTGGTTACTACAAGTTAACAATCAATATAAAGTACCTAATATTACTAAAAATCAGCGTATTGATTGGCACAAGCGTGATCGACATTTAGTAAAACTATTATGCAGAATTAAAAATGATACCGAACTTCAGTTAGATGATCCTCGGCATTCAATGAACTGGTATTTATCAAAACTTTATTGTGGATCAACGGTTGGTAAACATTTAAATGACTTACTACTTTGTAAATTGTTTTTTTTGAGGTTTTGTGAAAATATAGCTGAATATCAAATAAGAAGAATAACATGCGCTGTTATTGCACAAATCCTATCGAATAATACATTACGGCGATGGCAAATATTAAGGATGTCAGGGTTGAGTGATCAAAGATTAACTCCCCTTGCTGATACTTTTCTACTTAGGATTATAGGGATTTAATGGATAAGTTTAGAATAGATGGATTTAGTGATGATTCAGTCATCAATGGTATAGGCTCTTTGTTTCGGAGAACTGATGGTTCTCTCTGGCGTATCAATTTATCCACTTCTCCTGTAAAAAGTGAGCGTTCGTATCTTACTTTATCTCAATCTCCCATTATTGTGCGTCAACGGGTTTTAAATTCAAAAACTGAAGTCAGCAAAAAAGGCTACCATAAATCTTTTACTATTGAAGATACTCATGGCTGGCAGGTTGCTAAGGTAAAAGATTGCCAAGTTATTAAACATCATCGTAAAGCTGACGGTGAGCAGTATTGTTTTGTTTTTCAAATAGGTGATGGTACAACTGTTTACTTACCTCAATTTGAATTAGCTAGAGCATTATTTTTACATGATGTCTACTTATCTCGAACGGCTATGACACCAGATGTGTTACAAGCTGAATTCGATGTGATAGTAAATAAGGACATAGGCATAGCAACAGTTGATGTAATGCCTAACTGTACTTATAAAGTTGACTATTATAATGAACCAAGCTGTAGGAGGTTACTTAGTTGGATATTGATAAATGATAACGTGCGTCGTTCGTATGAAAGTATTGGTCGTTATCAACTTTTGGAAGGCAGGGAGCTTGGTAAATACAGAGTATGGGATTTCAAGTTCGATCCTCCATCTTTGGAAAACACACGTTTTTCAGTTAAAGGATGGTTTGATCCTGATTTAAACTCAATGTTTGTGCATGAAATAGAGGGACTTGCTGACATACCAATAGACTTGCCAGATAAAGTACTATTCTCACATCCTAATTTTACTAAAGATGTTAGTGGTAAAGGCAATGGTGGCTATGCTGCAGGAACAGAGCGGCCACTTGAGCATAATATTGATGATGAAGCGAGTGCTAGTGCTGATAACAAGGTCGTAATAATAAAGCCCCCTAGCATTGCCATGTCATTTGATAAGGCGGTTGAAACGATAAAAGTAACTCAAAAAAATCGTATTAGTAGAAATGGTCAACAAGATGATGATGCACCTGAAGCGGCTTCTAAAGATGTTAGTACCGATGAAGCGACTACGACGGGTGAGTTACCTAATGCAGATTGGGATAATATAGATGACCAGACTGACGATAGTCATTTGTATTTAAATAAGTTTGATAGCTACTTTAAAATGCTAGAGCTGCTTAGAGATAAGCAGAAATGCAAATTGGTTGTTTATCCATTACGAAAATTACCCAAAATTGCTCGTTGTAAAAAGCATATTCTGGCGACAGATGGCAACCCTAGGTGCTTGTCAGTGTCTTATATTGAAATTGATAATTTTGCATACTATCTGTTAGAGGTTGATACATCAGATACAAATAAACCTCTGTCTACAAAAGCTGTTCAAGTCTCTGCGATAGAAAATCTTGATGATTTCATAGAGAATGTTGAAAAGCAGTTGCTTAGAGGTTCTATTTCATGGCCTAAAAAGTATTTTGATAATTTTGTTGGAAAGAGTAATCACTTCGGAATCTCTCATCAACCGTCAGATAAGAATGGAAGCTTAACGCAAGAAGATATTAATAACTGGGGTAAACGATTTTATCAAAAATTAGTGGTAACACTTTCATAAAAATATTAAACGTCCAAAATCTTATGAAAAAGGAATTTTTGAAGTTGAACAACTTGAAAATTGGGCTTCGAGAAGTAAAGAAACAATGAATAAACTATGTTATGGATAATTGTAATCAATCCTGGATAGTTTTATCCCAAACTGATATTATTGAAATATAAATTGATCTAATAAAATTAATGAGTTAACTATGAATCAAGCTATCATTCAAAGAGAAGATTTAAATGTAGATAATACATTGATTCAAAACATAGCAGCTTATTCTTTGCAGGATGCTTCTTATTGGTCTTTTAAAGGACGTTCTAAAAGAAACCACTGCCATGGGTTAATTCAATATCCTGCTATGATGGTTCCCGAAATGCAGGGAGAATTAATTGATGCAATTCAAAGTGTTGACCCTAAAATAACCACTGTATTTGATCCCTTTGTGGGTTCTGGAACCACAATGGGAGAGTCTATGGTGCGAGGGCTTGATTTTGTGGGGCACGATATAAATCCATTAGCCATACTCGCTTGCGAAGTCAAAAGTGGCCCTCTGTATGTTAAAAAGCTTAACGATAAAATAGGTGATTTACTCAGCGCTATTGAATTAAGTAATAGCAATGAGGTAGCTGTAAGCTTTAAAGGTATTGATAAATGGTTCTTAAAAGAAATCCAATTAGAGTTAAGTGCTATTTATTTAGCAATTAAAGCAGAGCCATCAAAGTGGGCACGTAAAATATTTTGGTTAGCATTAAGCAATACCGTTAGATCTACATGTAACTCTAGAAGTTCAACATATAAACTTCATATAAAATCTGAAGAACAAATTGAAAAAATTGGTTCTGCAAAAGATATTTTTAAAAAGAACTTATTGAAAAGTTTTGAAAATATTAAAGAACAAAAAGAAATGCTTACTAAAAATGGGTATTTGAAACGCTCAAAAAGTATTAGCAAAATAACGATTAAAAATGTAGATTCTAAATTACGTAAAAAATCCAAACAAAAGTTTGATTTACTGATTAGCTCTCCGCCATACGGAGATAATTCTACGACTGTAACATATGGTCAGTTTTCATATCTTCCTCTTCAATGGATAGACTTAGCTGATATCAATGAAAAAATAGATTCATCAATACTGAGCTATCAAAATGCAATTGACAGTTCTAGTCTTGGTGGCTCATTAAAAGAGTCAGAAGATAAACGCTTAAAATTAACTAATCGCTCACCTTCGCTGGAAATATGCATTGAAAAAATATTAAGAGTTAACCCAGATAACATTAAAAAATTAATTAGTTTTGTTTATGACCTGGATTTATCGTTGAAAAATGCAATAGATGAATTAAGGGAAAATGCCTATATGATTTGGACTTTGGGAAATCGTAGAATCTCTGATATTGAAGTCCCTTTGGATAAAATTATGCGCGAACTTTTGGAATCAAGGGGTTGCACTTACGTTTATGAAATTGAAAGGACGATACCCAGTAAACGCATGGCTTCAAGGAATCAAATTGCATCAACTATGGGCAAAGAATCAGTCCTAATAATGCGGAGATAAGATGGACAAGGACAAGTTAAAATTAAAGATTGATGCTCATGTCATACAACAGCTTGGTGCTGAACTTATAAGTGGACCAGAAATAGCGCTTTTGGAGTTAATTAAAAACTCACATGATGCGGATGCAAGTTTTTGTTATATAGAAGTTGATACTAATCATATTGAAGTAATTGATCATATTGAAGTTATTAATGGGAAAGAAGTAAAAACACCTATTACATACAAAGGTAAGATATCTATCCGAGACGATGGGCATGGTATGGATAGAGATCGTATAAATAAATCTTGGTTAACGGTTAGTTATTCTGAAAAAAAAGAAGCTAAAAAAAATAATACGGTTACGAAAAAATTTGCACGAGCTTTAACTGGTGATAAAGGTCTCGGTAGGCTTGGATCTATGCAGCTAGGTACAATTTGTAGGATATCTACTCAATCAAAGCCTGAAAGTGACGGAATATGTGTTTCATTTTCTTGGGATGATTTCATTCACGGTAAAACTTTGGATTCTGTACATGTTTCAGAAAAAACCGTTCCGGCTAAAAAAAATACAGGTACAGTTATAGAGGCTGTTGGTATTAAAAATTTAGCATTTTGGGAAGGAGCTGGAAGTGTTGAATTTCCGACCCAAATAGCCTCAATGGTTTCACCTCACGGGCAAATCAGTAAATTCAAAACTTTTTATGTTCACAACGGTGTATCTCTTGAATTAGAAGCATTTTCTGAAAACTTACTGGAACAAGCTTCTAGCATTTTTGATTTTACGTTGGAAGGTGATTCTATTTCTGTGAGTGGAAAGATAGAACTACTACCTTTTAAGCCAAATACAAACAACCGAAAAGTAGTATTTCAAGAATATATAAACTCAGATTGTGGTGTGCAATTTTTTCAATACCTTAAAGAACAGGCAACATTAAATGATTTTAAGATGGAGTTGCTAGGAGGGAAGTATTTTCTTAAATTTGAGCACGTTATTCAATTAGAAGATATTGACTTACAGCTCAGTCAGTTTAAGCATCCTGGTGATTTCAAAAGTAGAATATATAACTTTTTGTTAAGTAAAGAAGCATTGGATATTGAAGATTTAAGCTTCACAAAAATTAAAGAATCAATTAAAACCATAGCTGGTGATATTTCACCTTATAGGGATGGGTTTCGTATTGGTTCTAATAATAGAGATTGGCTTGGCCTCTCAAATGAGATGACTTCAGGTGCAGGTGCTTATTCATTAAGGCCTAGCAATGTTACTGGCTACATAAATTTGTCGTCTAATAAAAATAAAGCTCTCATAGAAAAATCAGATCGAGAGAGCTTCGTCGATAATATTGAATATCGTAGCTTTTACGCTGTTTGCCAATACGCATTAAGTACTATTAATAAGTTTTTGAATACTTCTAGACGAAGATCTCTTGATTATCTTGATGATAAAATACTCAAAGATGCAGGTAAGCCTAAGGGCTACTCTGCACGATTGGCTACAGTTGAACTTGATAATCTGGTTAAAAAAAGCGTTACATTACAACCTAAAGTGACAAAGCAAGTTGACAAGATAAAAACTACATTTCTTAACAATAAAAAACTAATTGATGATTCTATAACAAAGAACCAGCAGGATATGTATAAAGATCCTGTATTAGAAAAAGAGTTGTTGTCTATTAAAGAAATGCTTAACTCTTTAGAAGAGGAGACAAACTCTAATCTAGCTGATTATAAAAATTTTAATGATGAACTTGCGTCACATGTTCATGCAACTAAAAAAGTGTTGGATGAAATCAAAAGCTATGAGAATCAAATAAAAAACTTTTATGATCACGTTGCGATAGGTCTATCTGCTCAAACCCTTGCTCATGAAGCCAACGATCAAACAAGAAATATTCGTTTTCATCTAGACTCCGCTAAAAAGAGAATTAGTGAATTAGGTATAAAAGATAGTACATTAACAAAAGAATTGAATGGTATTAGAGGTGACTCTCAAACGCTTTCCAAATCGATATCATCGCTAAGTCCCTTAGTTAAAGCACAGCGAGAGGTTATCGAAAAAATTAATATTTCTGATTTTATCGAAGATTATGTGAATTTACGTACTAGTTATTTCGAAAGAAAATCGATATTAATAAAGGTTAGCGACAAATGTGATTCTAAGGTCATACTATTCAATCGAGGCAAGCTATTTCAAGTTATTGATAACATAGTTAGGAACTCTGAACATTGGTTATCTATATATCAGGTCCATAACCCTGAACATAAATGTTTACTAACTATTGATATTGAAAGAAATAAGATAACTATTTGGGATAATGCGAAGGGAATTAGACCTCCGCTAGAAGATGTATTATTTGATATGTTTGCATCTGATAAAGAGTTTGGCCAAGGTCTAGGTTTATATATAACTAAAACACTTCTAAATGAAAAAAACTGTTCTATTTCTCTTCTTCCGGAAAGGAATATACATGATAGAAAATTTAAATTTGAAATAGACCTGATTGAGGCGATTGTATAATGGATTTACAAACTGATTTTAAACAGAGAGTGTTTGATGCTATAGGACTAAATGAAGTTATCTGGGTAGATGATAGGTTTGCAGAGGGCTCAAATAAACTCGAAGACGAATACTTACTTGAAATATCTGTATTACATGAAAATGAGAATACTGAAGAGATTGCTTCTTTACCTATTTTTGACGGAATAGATTGGGAATTACCTTTTGAAATTATTAAAGAAAACATTCCGACTGATGATGTTTCTATTTCAGCCTTTTATAGCCAATTGAATAAAGGGGTACCTGATTTATCCCATAAACAATTCGATGATCTCATAACTTTGCTTAATGAAGCATCTCAATCAATGCAACATTTGTCTCATTCTAAGTGGCTAGAAAGTAAAGACAGTATTATTAAGACTGCAGGCACCAAACTTTTTCTCATTGATTTAAATTTTGAAAAAGAAGGTCTTCCCGCTGATCATGGTGAAAGTATTATTTGTGAATTGATGAATCTTAAAACTGAAGACTGTTATTTTGTTCTCTTTACCAGTGAAACAAATTTTGGTGTTGAAGAAGAAGCTGCTAGAAAGAGTATTATAGACAAATTAGCCCCAAATACAGATCATCACCATTTCTCGGTTTTATCTAAGAATATTCTTGATGAAGGTGACGGGAAAGTGTCACTGGACTTTAAATCTGCTGAATTCTTAAAAAGAATTTTCTTAAGAAAGCTGAGTAGTGAAATGGTCGATACTGTTAAAACTACAATATCGACTTCATTGGATACGTTAAAAGATATACTTAGTCAAAATTCTATCTACGAAGTAGATACCGCAATTTTTAGTAAATCTTTAGGAGAAGGTTTATCAGAATTTGATTTATTACACCGGCTTTTTTCTATCAAGCAAAAAGAAGTAATGCATAAAAACCTAACAGATAACCCTAGTTTAATTGATAAATTAAAAAGTTTTCGTTCAGTGCAAGGAGCAATTGCGAATAAGCACGAAGACGCGTATATCAAAAAATCAATGATGACCTCCCCCCATTTTATTTCGTTAAGACAAAATGAAATGTTTGATTATTCAATAAATATCATACATAGCCCACTATCATGCGGAGATGTTTTTAGTTTTAAGTATGGTGAAGATTTAAAACAACAATATATATTGATTGACCAGCTTTGTGATTTAAATGTTCGTGGTAGCACAGGGGATAGAAATGCTAAAGAAGTACTATTAATTCCTTTTGTAGTGAAAAAACGAAGCCCGGCTGAATTTAGAGATGATCAAAACTTGGATAAGTATTATTTGATGCAGAAGGCATCTGATTCAGCGAAGAAAGAATACTATAGGTTTGATTTTAGTGGAGCTATTAGTGTTAATTCCTATCTCCTGGATCTTGCTGTTTTTAATACTAAAGGAGAGTTGAGCTTTACTGTAGGTCAAGATGATAATGAGTTGTTATTTCTTCCTGGTTGGCTAAAGCGCTTTTCTGCATTTAAGGAATGCGTAGCTAACGGTGAGGAATTAAAAGCAAAATTGCCAGTTAAATATAGCGTATTTACTATGTTTGATGATGATAAATTCCCTGTAACGGTAACAGATAAAACTATTTCAATGAGTGGTGAAAGAGTTAAACAATTACGAACCCCATTTATAGAAGAATTAATGTCTAGCTACTTTGTTAATTATAAAGCTAGGACTGCATTTGAAATGGATTTTTCCTGATCAAAGTAGCTATAAATTCATTTATAGCTAGCTTAATAATTAATAAAAAGGAGTTCGTGGTGAATCCTGTAGGTTTGAAATTTGGTGGAAAAGTTATAGATAATGAACTGTCCAGCACAATACCGTTCAATATTTTTGCATTAAACGTTTAAATTACGAGAAAGTTATACTTTTGAAGGGGAATTTTTCGGGAGATTGCTTCTAGTTAATTTAAATGCACTAAAGTCACTTACAAAGTATTTAAATAAATGTTAAATTCTAAGCAGTTACCTGTTATTAGAATCTAGAATCTAGAGTTTAGTATGCCTGATTGGAGTTTAAATGTGCATAGTATGATACTTTATTACTCAAGGTGGGCTCTGTTCTGAAGCTTTCTAAATTTCAGTATGATACTTTATTTTTCATGAGATAATTTTCACAGTGGTAGAATAAGGCCAACAGCGAATTTCAGTATGATACTTTATTACATTCCCACATTTATTAATGTTAAAAAAGCGCTTAAGGCGCTTTTTTTGTGCCTGAAACTCTGTTAGCTTAAGTAACTTATTATTTTATTCTCTAAGGGATTAGTCATGCGTTTATTAACCGTTATTTGTTTTGTTAGCTTTTTTGCTTTTAGTTCACAAAATGCCTTTGCACAAGCTGGCATTAAACAGCAAAGTACAGATTACTCTGTGCACACGCACACTATTAAATCTACTGTTTTAAATGAAGAACGCACAGTTGTTGTACAGTTACCAAAGAGTTATCAAGCTGAGCCAAATAAGGTATATCCTGTTATATATCGCTTAGATGTCGCGGGTAATATACCGCTTGCTAGTGCTGTTATTGAGCGTTTACAAAATGATAATCGTGCGCCTGAGGTTATTATTGTCGCTATTGAAAACACTAATCGACTTAGAGATTTTTACCCTACAGTGAATAAAGAGCCACAGGGCCCAGTTGGTGAAGGGGGCGGTGCTGCAACGTTTTTAGCGTTCTTTGAGCAAGAGCTCATTCCTTTAGTAAATAAGAACTATCGCACGCATGACTATAAGGTTATATCTGGCGCCTCTGCGGGCGGTGTATTTGCGCTATATGCTTTGCAGGCAAAGCCCGAACTATTTCAAGCGCATATTGCTTATAGCCCTGCGGTTTGGTGGAACTATGGCGCAATGGTAAAAAGTACAAAATCGTTTATAACTAAAACGAAAGAACTTAACAATTACGTTTACATTAATATTGGCGAAGAAGCCGGTATAATGCGTGAAAGGTACGATGAATTACAGCAATCACTGCAATCGTCTGAAGTACGGGGCTTACGCTTTTTTAATGATGCGTTTGATGGCATCTCGCATGGTTTAACTTCTGCTGCAGGGGCATTTAATGCCTATTACAACCTGTTTTTACCTAAACATATGCCTATAAGTGCTTTAACTGACGATGTAGCCTCTATTGATGCTTATTATCAAACATTATCTCAGCAATGGGGTGAGCAGATTGCGCCACCGGATCGCGCTGTTAGATCACTTGGTTATAACTTAACGGGCAGCAAGCAGTTTACCCGTGCTATTGAGGTGTTTAAATACAATATAAAAAATCACCCCAAATCAGTCGATGCGCTTTCAGCCTTATCATATGGCTATGAAATGCAGGGTGATACTCGCCAAGCACTTGAACAGATGGAGTCTGCTTTAGCCATTGCAGATGACTCATACCCTTATATAAATTACTTAAAAGAAACAAAAGCTAGGTTACAGGTAGAGCTAGATAAGCGTAACTAGGGTTTTTAGTTACTGTTAAATAAAAATGACGCGCAAGCGTCTTTTTATTACCTGTAGCTAAATATTATTTAAATCACTAACCTCTACTTAATAGTTGCTAAATACGCTAAAATTACAGGCTATTTTTAGCAATGAGCCCGCACCTTTTATGACCTCAGCCGCAAATCCTAGTAATTTCAACGAACTTGGCCTTATTCCAGAGCTAATTGCTCGTTTGTCTGATCTTGAATACTCGCAACCTACGCCGATTCAGGCAAAAGCAATTCCAAGTATCTTGGCGGGGAGTGACTTAATTGCGGGGGCAAATACCGGCTCAGGTAAAACAGCAACCTTTGCTTTGCCTATGCTACAAACGCTATTTTTAGCGCAAGGTGCTAAAAAAACTGCTAGCAAAGATAACTTTGTTTCAGGGCTTATTTTGGTACCTACCCGTGAGCTTGCAACGCAAGTAGCTGATAATGTTAAATCGTATTCTGCTAACTTTAATGGCGCCATTAAAACGGTTGCCGTATTTGGTGGTGTGTCGGTTAATACCCAAATGCAGGCACTACGTGGCGGTGCTGATATTATCGTAGCAACCCCAGGGCGTTTACTCGATTTAATCTCAAGCAATGCGATTAAGCTTGATAAAGTAAAAACTTTAGTGCTTGATGAAGCTGATCGCATGTTAAGCCTTGGCTTTACTGAAGAGCTTGCTGAGCTATTAGCGCTTATGCCTGCTAAAAAACAAACCATGTTGTTTTCAGCGACTTTCCCAGAGCAAGTAACGCTTTTAACGCAAGAGCTGTTAAATAATCCGGTTGAAATACAAGTTCAAAGTAAAGACGAAAGCACCTTAGTACAGCGCGTATTTACAGTTAATAAAGGCGAGAAAACCACGGTTTTAGCGCATTTAATTAAGCAGCACAAATGGCGCCAAGCGCTGATTTTTGTCAACGCTAAAAAAGACTGTGAGCACTTAGCCAGCAAGCTTGAAAAGCGCGGCGTGAATGCACAAGTATTCCATGGTGATAAAGGCCAAAGTGAGCGTACTCGCGTAATAGAAAAGTTTAAAAATGGCGAAATAGAAGTACTAATAGCCACGGATATTGCCGCCCGTGGTTTAGACATTGCCAAACTGCCTGTGGTGATTAACTTTAACTTACCGCGTAGCCCTGCTGATTACATGCATCGTATTGGCCGAAGCGGCCGTGCTGGTGACGTAGGCCTAGCGTTATCGTTAATTGATTATGAAGACTTCCATCACTTTAGAATTATCGAAAAGAAAAACAAACTACGCTTAGAGCGCGAAGAGGTAGCCGGCTTTGCAGTAAATCAAGCCAACCTTGGTGCGGCTGAGGCGCTAAAAAACGAAAAGCCAATGGCCAAGCCTGAAGGCACAGGTAAGAAAAAGAAGAAAAAATCCAACCAAGAAGATGACGTATGGAGCGGCTGGAGAAAAAGATAAGCCTTAATACATATAAGTCATTAAACTCGAATTATTAAAAACCCTGCAAATTTGCAGGGTTTTTTATTGGTATTAGCTTGTTTAGCTATGCAGCAAATTAAAACTTAGAAGGTGCTGGTGGTATCACTAAGGGTTGTTTAGGATTTTCTTTAAGCTCCTTTAATAACTCTTGTACAGCACGCTCTATTGATGGATCTTGGCCTTTATAAATAAGCTCAGGACGATCGATTACTTTAATATCTGGTGCAACACCTTCGTTTTCTATGATCCAGTTACCTTTTGTATCTAAAATACGGAATGTAGCAGCAATTACTTGCCCGCCGTCTACAAGGCTTGGGTTACCAGAAATACCAATTAAACCACCCCATGTACGGGTACCAATTAGCTTACCTAGACCAGCTTGGCGGAAGTAGTAAGGAATTGCGTCACCACCAGAACTTGAATAGCCATTTATTAGCATGGCTTTAGGACCATTGTGTGCAAACTGCGGTGTTTTAGTTGGTTCTACACCACGGCGTTTCCAATAGTTAAGCGGTTTACGCGCAAGCCAGGTGATCATATGCTCAGGAATAAAACCGCCGCCATTGTAACGGTCATCAATAATCATGGCATCTTTGGTTGTTTGCGGCATGTAGTTTTTAAACATGGCGCGATTGCCCTCATAGGCTGTATTTGGCAGGTGCACATAGCCAATACGCCCATTTGATAGCTTATCAACGTAGGCTGCACGCGAATTAACCCAGTCTAAATAACGTAGGCCTTGCTCACTTGCTATCGGTTTTACAGTTATTTGCCATGCGCCTTTGCTACGCGGCTTGTTGTTTAGCACTAGCTCTACTTGCTCGCCTTGGGTGTTTTCAAGGAGTTCGTAAAAGTTAGCAACGTCTTTTACCGAGCGGCCATTTACCGCAATAATGTAATCGCCGTTATGTGCTTTTACACCTGTGGTGCCAAGCGGTGAACGGAAATCGTCATGCCAGTTTTCACCTTTAAAGATTTGTTCTATTTTTACATAACCAGATGGGTCGCTTGCAAGCTTAGCGCCTAATAAACCATGGTTTTTACGCTCTGCTTTAGGCATATCACCCGACTGCACATAAATATGGCCAGAGTTAATTTCACCGGCAATTTCGCTAAGAACATAATCAAGGTCGCTACGATGGCTAATGGCATCAGCCATAGGTTGGTATTTAGCTAAAATAGCATCCCAATCTTGTCCGTGATGGTTTTCGTCGTAGAACCAATCGCGCAGTGTGCGCCAACCTTCTACATACATTTGTTGCCACTCTGCTTGCGGATTAATTTTAAGCGTCATTTTGCTTAAATCGAGCTTATTTGCGTCTAAATCTTGTTTTGGCTTAGGTTCAATTAAGCTGTAACCGCCATCTGTATGTACAAGTAGGTGTTCGCTATTGCTTGAAATGGTGTAATTACTAACGCCTTTGGCGACTGTTTCTAGCTCACTGTTGTGATCGGTGCCTATTAGCTGTAAACCGCCATTAGCAAGAGTCAGTACGCCGTCTTTTACTGCGGTTAAGCCACGGTAATCGCCCGCAGGGGCATTAAGTGCGGTAACACGTTGCATAAAGTCATTGCTTTGCAGTGCATTTTTAACTTTTTTGTCGTCTTCTTTTTCATCTTCTTTATCTTGGACAATCGTGGCTTCGTCACTTTGTAAGGCAATAAGCGGTTTAACACTATCGTTTACTGCAGCTGCATAAATACGAGTTGCACGATTAAACATGTAATCAAACTCGTAGCTACTAAATGCCAGGTTAAAGTCGCGCTCTGAGCTAAAGTAAAGATATTGACCATCAGGCGAAAAAGTAGGGTTTTGCTCATTACTCATTTCGTCTGTTAAGCGCGTTACCTTTTTCTTTTTAAGGTTGTAGTGCCATAGCGAGGCATAACGGTTTTCATTATTTTTAACAAATACAATGTCTTGGCTGTTAGGCGACCAAGTATATTGAGTAATGCCGTCTTCGTCGTAAATACCGGTATCAATTTTGTGTTGCTTGCCCGATTTTGCATCTAACCACCAAAGTGTGTTGTTTTTATCTGAAAACAACAACTTAGAGCTATCTGGTGACCAAATGGGCGTAAAGCGCCAAATAGTGCCATTGCTAGTGAGTTGCTTAATAGCATTATTTTTACTGCGATCTTTTAAGTAAATTTCGTACTCGCCGCTTTCATCGCTCATGTAGGCTATGTAGCGCCCATTTGGTGACCAGCTTGCATCTATTTCGCGGCTTTTTTCTGTGTAAGATAAGTTGCGTGTAGGCCCTTGTTTAATTGGTACACTAAACAGCTCACCACGGGCAGTAAATACAGCGCGTTTACCATCGTGAGAGAGCGACATAGAATCAATAAAATCGCTAACATTTTTGCTATACGGCATTGCGTATTGGCGCACGCCAGCAATGTTAATGCTTAGCTTAGCGCTTTTTTGTGTTTTTGCGTCAAAGCGATATAAATAACCGCCGTTTTCATAAACAATCGCATTTGGGCCAGCTGAAGGCCAAAGTACGTCAAAGTTTTTATAGTTGGTAAGTTTTTTTGGTTCGCTGCCTTTACGGTACTGGTAAAGGTTTAGCGTGTAATCACGGTCAGACACAAAGTAAATATCGTCACCGACCCAAGTTGGTTGCTGGTCGGTTGCACGGTTTGTAGTTAGTTGTTCTGAGGTGTTTTTTTCTAAATCATAAATCCATACATCTTGCGCACGACCACCACGAGTACGTTTCCACGTACGAAACTCTCGGTCAATTGGCGTATAAACATACTTGCTGCCATCTGGAGATAGCATGCCGCCACCAGTTTCTGGAATCGCTAATGGCTGTTCAAGTCCGCCATCTGCAGGAACCATGTAAGGGCGGCCCATACGTTTTCCCCATGGTGTGCGGTTAGCTCTAAATACCACATTTTTACCATCGGCGGTCCAATCTAAAACGCGGTAATCAAAACCTCCACGCGGTGGCATTGGGCCAACGTCATTATAATAAGTAAGTTGCTTTAGGTTTGAACCGTCACTGTTGATCACATAAATTTGTCGGCTACCGTTATACTCGGCTGAAAATGCGATGCGCTTACCGTCAGGGGAAAACTTAGGAAATGTTTCAAAGCCAATATGGTCGGTTAAGCGTTTGCTTTCGCCTGTTTGCGAATTCGCAATATAAATATCGCCACTGTAGACAAAGGTAACGGTTTGGTTATGGATATCTGGAAAGCGGAGTAAACGAGTGTCTTTAGTCTCATAGGCCGATACACCCGGCGCGATTGCTGCAGCCAAGGCAAGAGCCAATGTTGTTAGTTTTTTCATGGAATTACATCCTATATTAATAGCTATCCCATCATAACAATAAGGTGAAAAATAGCGATGCACTTACGATAAAAGGTCTGTTACAAAATGTGAATAAAAAAGGTTGGCAAAAAGCGCCAACCTTTAAGTAAATACAGATATAAAATTAATGTTCGTGTGCGTGTTCTTCCTCTTGTGCAATACCTAACCAAGTGATTGCAGCTGGTGGGAATGTAAGCTCTAGTTCGCCTTCAATTTCTAAGTCTTCTAGGTGTACTTGCACAACGTGTTGGGCTATTGGGTCGGCTACGTAAGCAAACTGACCATTTTGCGCTACTGTCATACTAAACTTCATGCCTTCAGGCATAGTTGTTACGTCTTCTTGCGTAATATCAACTTGACCTGCTAGCTCCCAGTGTATGTGATCGTCGTGCGCATGCGCCTCAAGCACATTTAAAAAGCCTAGGCTGTCTAAAACTAAAAAGTGCTCGCCATTCGCTGAGAAAGAGTAAGAAACAGCGCTTGCGCCATCGGCTAGTTGCCATTCTAGTTCTTCCATTTCAGCTTCCGCAGGGTTAATGCTTAAGAGCACTGCAGGGCCGCCGCCGTGACCAGATGCAACACCAATAAAGGTTTCGCTACCCTCATGGCCGTATATCGTACCAATGCGCAAGTCACCTACTGCAGCAATATTTGCTACTTTTTCAGCGTGGTATTCGTCATCATGCTGGTGGGCTAATAGCACACCGTCACTACAGCCGAACGCTACGTAATCATGGTTTTGTGCTGCGCCGTGCAAATCAGGGCATGTTAACTCTAACGTTTGTTCAAGTTCGTATTCGCCATCATGAAAGTGATAAACCCCCACTTGATCCGGCAGAACTTTAGCGATTGATGAGCTCTGTGCATCATCGCGGCGAATGGTCGCTAATAAATGCTCTCCACGAGGTTCTGCTACACCATGCATATTAATGTCGTAACTAATACCAGGTAAGGTCGCTGTTGCGTTTGTTATGTCGTTATCTGTTAATACTTCAACAGACGCAGTTGTGCCTGATGCTGCATCACCATCGTAAAATACCGCTAATTTACCATCGTGCTTTACCAAGTGAGTAGGGCGACTGCCGCTAGTTAGCTCATAACTGCTAAACTCAGGGCTTTGTTCGTAATCATGAAGGTGTGCGCCGTGATCTTCACGCCATAAGCCACCGTCTATAAAGCCGAGGTAATCTTGAGCGCGGCTAGCAATCACGGCATAACGAAAGTCAGGCGACGACGATAGCGTGTTTGAATCATTAGTAAGAGTGAATGTATCAAGAAGCTCATTGTCGTCTAAGTCGAAAAAGTTTGCTTCGTTGCTATCGCCAGCAAGTATCGCAAGCCTACCTAATGAATCAATAGTGTATTCATCACCGTGGTCGCCACCATCGCCATGATCGTGGCCGTCATCAGGTACTTCTATTGGGTCTTTTTCAACAATGTTTGTTTCTGCATCACCACAAGCGGTGATTAATGTGCTGCTTATTGCCAATGCAATTAATTTTAATTTGAATAGTTTAGTCATGTTAATTTCCTTTATTTATAATTTTTTAGCGCTTAAAAGTAACCGCGAATACCTAGTGCAAAGCTACGACCTGGACGTGGCGCTATATTCTTTAAAAATGAGCTATGCACGCGCGCTTCTGTGTCTGTTAAGTTAGTGCCTCGTAGATACACAGACACATCTTGATTTAGCACTGATAAGTCATATGAAACGCTGGCATCAAGCATGGTGTAGCCGTTTGTGGTTGTTTCTTCTGGCGCGGTACGGTCTTGATCTTGATAACGAGTTACGTGAAGGTGCGCACTCAGCTTTTCTGTTTGATAGCTAAACTCAGTACCAAAACGTAGCGGTGGTGTACGGGGTAAATCGCCACCATCTTTAAGGCGGGCGCGAACGTAATCTGAGAATAAATCAACTTTAAACTCATCGGTTAACTGCCATGCAAATTGGGCTTCAAAGCCATGCAAAATTACGTCATCTGTTTTAAATAAATAAACTGGGAGTTCAGATGAGTGATCATGCTCGTCACCGTGGTCATGATTATGCTCATCACCATGGTCGTGGCCGCTTTCGGCGTATAGGCCTGTGTCGATTTGGTAATAATAATTGTCGACTTGGTTGTAGAAAGCATTAAGAATGAAACCGATATCACCTTGGGTTTTACGAAACGTTAAATCAATATTGTTTGCTGTTTCTAGGTCAAGCGCTTGCTCAGATAAACCAAAATGGCCGTCTTCATGAATATCAAATAGTGCGCCTACTTCATAAGTACCAGTTCCAATGTGAGGGCCGAATGATAATAGCTCAGACACCGAAGGAGCACGCTCAGAACGAGATACCGACAAGCCTAAGTTGTAGCTAGGTGCAAAATCCCACACGACACCTGTTGATAAACTAACTGGTGTGAATTCTTGTTCTACGTCAAATACGCGAGTATTGCCGGCATGTTCTTCATGAGCATGATCGTCATGAACATCGGTGTCATTGTGTGCGTGTGCATCAATGTTAGGTAGTAACACGTTATCAGCATCGATGGTTACCCGTTCAACTCGGCCACCTAATTGCACTAAAAAGTCACCAAAGTGTTTTTCTTCCATCAGTGCTATAGCAAAGCTTTGTGTTTGTGACGGTGGTGTGAATGCCTCAGAGCCTTGCGCTTCAACATCACTGTGTTTGTAATGAAAGCTCAAACCACCATTCCACTGCGCAAACGGGTTATGCATTAAGTCTACACGTAACTCATTGGTCTCATTTTCAAACGTGGTGCCCACTGCACCATGTTCAATTTCAGCATGTTCGTAATCTGTAAAACCTGCGCGTAGGTTTACTCTATTAAGCCATTTGTTATCGAGGTTATATTCACCTAGCAACTGCACTTTAGTTTGCTCTAAGTCGGCATATACGCTTTCCTCAGCGCTATTAACATCTTCGCCACCATGGGTGTGGCCTGGAATGCCGTATTGACGATTAAATTGCTCAACAGCTATACCTACAAAACCTTGGTCAAATAGATAGCTAGTACCTAAGGTAAAGCCGTCAGACTCTTCATTACTATTTGCAACGGTGTAATCGCCACTATGTTCTTCATGGTTATGGTCATCATGGGCTAATTCAGCGGCCACGGGTATTTCATAGTCATCGGCTTCACGCCAAAAGGCGTCGGCATAAAATGCAAAAGAATCAGTTCCTGTAGTGGCGTTAAACGAGGCTACTTTTTGATTATCAACAGAGTTGTGCTCAAGGTTCCATTCGCCGCGAGTTGTGCTGTCGGTAGGCACCCGATTATCAACTACATTAACCACACCACCAATGGCGCCGCTGCCATAAAATAATGTGGCAGGGCCACGTAATACTTCGATTTGTTTTGCGGTTGATGCCTCTGATGCAACGGAGTGATCAGGGCCAACGCGCGAAACATCACTGACATCAAGACCATTTTGAGTAATTAGAACACGCGGCCCGCTTAAGCCACGAATAATAGGTGTACTGGCTACTTTTGCATGAAAGTTAGTATTAACCCCCGGGAGTTTTTCAAGGCTATCGCCAAGGGTTGCAGCTTGCTGCCGTCTTAATTGTTCGCCAGATAACACGCTAACGGGAGACGAGGATTCCATTGCCGACATGTGAATAGGCGTCGCTTCAATATCAATTACTTCAATGGGTGAACGTTCTAAGTTAAAGGTAATTGATTGGCTTTTATCATCACTAAATGTGATATCTCGATGCAGATGGGCATAACCAGGGGCGGTAATATGAAGTTCTTTTAAACCACTTTTTAAATCAGTTATTACGAACTTACCGCTTGCATCTGTTACTGCTGTTATATCTGAGCCTTCAACTTCTACAGTTGCATTAGTCACCACTTTACCTTGGTTGTTTAGAACAACACCTTCGATGGTATTTGCAAGCGCATTTGTTGGTAGTAGGGCTGCTATAAACAAAGCTAATTGAGATTTTCGTGTCATTTGAATTCCTTTGCGAATGTTATATTGTATCAATTGTGCTTGAAATGTTATATTGTATCAATAGTTAATTAACTAAAAATCACTCAGGATATATAATTTGGCTGCTTCATCTACATAATTTAAATTAAATTTATTTAAATTCAGTGCTTTAAGTGTTTCTGTCATTGTTTAGGTGTTGTTCGTGGGGGATCTGTTTGCTGTAAAGCAAAAGTTAGTTGTTACATTTATTTAGCTCTAGTTAATAAATTTTTAGGTAAAACCACAGCGGAGGCATTGAGCAACAAGGATGGCAAAGTTAAAACATCAGCCCACTACATTAGAGTGGGTAATATGAATAAGCAGCAATTTAAAGAGATGATGGGTTTTGCGATAAAAAGATGTGAAGCCTTTGAAAAAAAATTAACGCCAAAACGTCAGCAGGTATTTGAAATTCTATTGAAAGCAAATAAACCTTTGTCTGCTTATGAGTTAACAGATCAATTTAATAAGCAAATAAATACACCGATTTTGGCAATGTCCGTTTATCGGATATTAGGTTTTTTAGAGTCGGTAGGTCTGGTACATAGATTAAAGTTAGAAAATAAGTTTATACCGTGCAGTCACGTTAATGATGATAGAGAGCATCAACTATCGATGTTTTTAATTTGTAGCTCTTGTAATAAAGCAAGTGAGGTGAATGACCTTAACAATTCGGTTAAATCTTTGTTTAGGGAACTGAAAATGAAAGGGTTTACGCCAGCAACTTCGCAATTAGAAATCTCAGGTGTTTGTTTTGGGTGCCAGCAAAGTACCGCTAACACAATTAAAAAGAAGGATAAATAATGAAGCTGACTCAAATAACAGCAGACAAGTTTGCCATTGGGCTTTCGTTAATGTGCACGGTACATTGTTTTGCAACACCGGTTATTTTAGCGCTGTTGCCAAGCTTTGCTGTACTACAAATAAATAGTGAACAGTTTCACTTATGGGTTCTTGCTGCAGTATTACCAACAAGCTTATTAGCTTTAAGCTTAGGCTGTAAAAAGCACAAACGTACACGTTATATGGCGTGTGGAGTTGTTGGTCTAGCTTTTTTGATAATTGCAGTATTGCTAGGTCAAGAAGAGGCCGAAAAAGCACTCACTTTAATTGGCTCCGCTTTTATCGCATTAGCCCATTGGTTTAACTACCAACAGTGTTTTAAAAAAAATAACGAAAAATGCCGCTGTTCAGGTGATAAATCAGACCAACTTGTTTAACACTGCCAGTGTTAAACATAGCGACTATGTGGCATTGTAATTATAAATATCGTTTTTTAGGTAAACTAATTTAGTGAATACTGCTTTAAAGCTTTTGCTGTTACTTTGTGTTTTCATCTGTTTTAAATTAAGCGCAAATACCCCTTACGAAATCCCCAGAAGTACTGTTGTAGAGCTTACGGAGCCCTCAACTAAGCGTGTTTATTCTATTTTTATTCAATTGCCTAAGTCATATTCAGAGCAGCCTAATAAAACGTATCCTGTTATTTATTTAACCGATGCGCCGTATGCATTTCCTATAGTTGCCGGTGCCACACGGTTTCCAATGAATAGCGGCAAGATGCAACAGGCTATTATTGTGGCGATTGGCTATGAAAAGGGCTCAAGAGGATCTAATAGTCGAATTAGGGATTACACACCGACTCAGACTCAAAATTGGAAGAAGCAAACGGGTAATGCCAAAGGGCACGTTACGTTTTTGCAAAGTACGGTATTTACTTTTATCGAAAAAAATTACCGAGCAAGCAACACGCAAAGAACGTATATAGGTAACTCGCTAGGCGGCTTATTTGGCGCCACTATTTTATTTACAGCACCTGATTTATTTAGCAATTATATTATTGGCAGCCCGTCGGTTTGGTTTGATAACAATGCACTGCTAGCGTTAAAAGCGAATAAGCCCCAAATGCCAATAAAGGTTTATGTATCTGTTGGGGCAAAGGAAACGCCAGCCTTTGGTGAAGGGCAAAATATGGTTGAAGGCGCAGCGCAACTTGTGCAAAAAATTAACGCGCTTAATAGTGATAATATAAAATTAAAAAGTGTTGTTATTGAGGGAGCACAGCATGCAACCGCATTCCCAACCACCGCAATACAAGGGCTCGATTGGGTATTGGGAAGCAGTCAATAAGCTCAAAAGGGGTTCTCGATACTTTTGTAATTAAATAAATGATATTAAAGCGCTTTAATATCGCTTTTCCACTTTACCAGCGCTGCTATGAATTCGGGGCCAATACCACAGCAGCCGCCAATAATTGTTGCGCCTAGGCTATGCCATTGCTTTGCAAACGCTACATACTCAGCGGGTGATAAGTCGCGGTAACCTTGCGAGCCTTCATTGGCTTTATAGTCACTGGCAATAGGGGTAAAACCATTTGCAAAGACCCCTAAATCAACATTTTTATTCTGCTGTTTTAGTACGCGGTTAGTGTCGCGTAGCGCTTGTTCAATAACCTCAGGGATAGAGCAGTTAAAGAATATGCCCGCTATATTATGTTCGAGTAATGCTAAGATAGCGTCGGATACTAATTCACCAGAGCGCAATGTCGCTTGTTCGCTTACTTCATCATTTAAGGTAAATGCGTAATAACATGGTTTGTTTGAATTCTTAAGCACCCTTGCCATAACCCGCGCTTCTTCAATGTTTGATATGGTTTCACCAATCCAAACATCGACATATTCGTCTTGTGCTTTATACAGGGTATTTAAAATAGTAAATGCGCGATCACTTTGGAAAAAATCAGCACGATACGAGCCAAAGGCAGGAGGCAGTGAGCCGGCAACGAGTACCGTTTGCTTTGCGTTTTGAGCCACCTTTTTTGCAATAACCGCTGCCTGCTCAGCAAGCGCAGCACCTTGTGCTTGGTAAAGCGTTTCACCTAAATGAAAGGGGACACACGCATAGCTGTTAACGGTAATTATTTCAGCGCCAGCATCTATAAAACCTTGATGTGCTTGAGTTACGCATTGTGGTGCTTCTATTAGGGCTTGTGCACTCCAAAGTGGCTGTGAAAATGGCGCGCCCATACGTTTGAGTTCACGGCCCATGCCGCCATCTAATATTGTTAACTTACTCATAACGGACTTCTATACGTCTAAATAATTAAGGCTATTCAAACATACTTTTTGAAAATTCATAATGAAACTTCATCAGGTTGAGTGTGAAAAAAGTTCAACATGTTAAAGCTGTTTTTAAAAGGCACAAAAAAAGCGACTACCCAGTAAGGTGTCGCTTTTCTTTTTACAAGTAAGCTATTACTTGTAAAACGCTTCTACAGTGCCTTTTACTTTCATAAGTAATGGCTGGCCGCGACGGTCTAGCGCTTTAGGTGCCGCTACTTTTATCCAACCTTCGCTGATGCAGTATTCTTCAACGTCAAAACGCTCTTTACCGTTAAGTGTAATACCGATTTCATGCTCAAATACTTCTTCTACATAAAATTTGCTACGTGGGTTGATAGACAGTTGATTTGGTAATTCTGGTTTGTTTGTATCAGTCATATTGGTGATCTGCGTTGAATTAATTATGCGCTATTGTAGGCAATAGCTGGCTTATGCTCAAGCACGACATTCATAAACTGAGCGGCTTTTAGTTTTATCGTTATATGTTTGAGCTTATTGCCTCAGCGGTGCTGTGAGCAAGCTCTATAAAAGCGGCTGTTGCGGCACTTTGGTAAGCACCTTGTCGCTGTAGTAACACCGCGGTACGTTTTAATAATGAAGGTGCAAGAGTAATTGCAACTAACTCTTCGTGTTTACTCGCTATGTTAGAGGGAAGCAAAGTAGCTAGTTGTGTATGGCGTACTATTTCAATAACGGCACTGAGTGAATTGGCTTCCATAAGTACATTAGGCTGCACCTTGTGTTGGCGACAATGACGTTCAATTTGTTCGCGAGTTGCAAACTCATTACTGAGCAGCACCAGTGATTGTTCATTTAAAGTACTCAGGTCAATACGGTGTTTGTTAGCTAAAGCATGGTGTTTATTTACTACTAAAGCGAGTGTCTCTTGTAATAAAGTTTGGGCGTGTATGTCTGCACTATGGTTGCCTTCAAAGGCTATACCTACATCAAACTCATCATCTAACAAATGATTTTCCATGCGTTCTTGCGACATTTCTTCCATGCTTAAGGTGATGTTGGGGTAGTGCTGATGAAATGCGTTGACTAATGGCCCAATAAAATAAGTAGTAAACGTCGGCGTAATAGCCACTCGCAATGAACCTCGGCTGAGGTTTTGTACATCATGAATCGCCCGCTTACCTTCTTCTAAATCCTGCAAGGCTCTGTGTGCATAACGAGCATATACCTCACCCGCATCGGTTAACTTTACGCTGCGCCCTGAGCGGTCAAATAAAGGTGCACCGAGGGTTTCTTCAAGCTGTTTAATTTGTTGCGACAACGCAGGTTGAGACACATATAAGGACGCTGCTGCTTTGGTGAAGTTTTTGTGCTTGGCAACGGCCAAAAAGTAATTGATGTGGCGAAGTATCATAGCTAACTATAAGTATTTCTTATCGGTATCATAATATACCAGTCTTTTACCTTATTAAAAAGCGGGCGTAATATTCACCTCATCGACAATATAGAGACACCCGTTATGAAAGATATCATTGAAGGTTTTTTAAAGTTTCAAAGTGATGCATACCCAGAGCGTGCCGATTTATTTAAAAATTTGGCTACTAAGCAAAATCCACGGACTTTGTTTATTTCATGTTCTGACAGTCGTTTAGTGCCTGAGCTCGTAACACAACGTGAACCTGGTGGATTATTTGTTATTCGCAATGCCGGAAACATAGTCCCATCTTACGGGCCTAAGCCTGGCGGGGTTTCTGCATCAGTTGAATATGCAGTTACTGCACTGCAAGTGACCGATGTGGTTATTTGCGGCCATTCTGATTGCGGAGCAATGACGGCAATAGCAACCTGTAAGTGCATGGATCACATGCCAGCTGTTGGCAGTTGGCTGCGCTATGCCGACTCAGCTCGTATTGTTAATGAAGCGCGCAATCACGCAAATGAACGTGATCGCATTGAAGCTATGGTACGCGAAAATGTGATTGCACAACTAGAAAACATTAAAACTCACCCATCGGTGCGTCTTGCGCTTGGCGAAGGTCGCTTGGCATTACATGGCTGGGTTTATGATATCGAATCTGGCGGCATTGAAGCTTTAAATGGCGCAACGAATACGTTTGTTTCCCTTGTCGAACATACCGATGTTCGTGCATATCCAATTCAGCTTCCTGTAGCTGTATAACCAACCATTGTAAGAGGTACTATTATGATCCAATCTCAAGTGAGCAACACGGCGCGCCTAGCATTAACCGATATAATTATTGCTGCAAAAGCAGAAAAAAATCTGTCGTTTGAACAAATTGCAGAGGGCACAGGTTTAAGCGACGTTTACGTGACGGCGGCTTTATTAGGCCAGCACCCATTGCCTGCAGAAGCCGCTGAAAAAGTGGCACAAACGCTGGGCCTTGATGCAAGTGCGGTTGAGTTACTTAAAGCTATTCCACTACGTGGTAGTGTCGAAAACAATATGCCAACCGATCCGACTATTTACCGTTTTTATGAAATGATGCAAGTATACGGTACAACGTTTAAGGCATTAGTTCATGAGCAGTTTGGCGACGGTATTATTAGTGCAATTAATTTTAAAGTAGATATGAAAAAAGTTGAAGATCCTGAAGGTGGCTCACGTGCTGTAATTACGCTTGATGGTAAGTTCTTACCTTACAAGCCTTTCTAAACGCTTTATAATATTTTGTATATAAACAGTCGGCGCTAAGCGCCGGCTTTTTTTGGTTATTAAGGATGGTTTTTATTGATGAGTAATCACAGCACTTCTACTTCTTCTTATGCATCGGCGCTTTCGCTTTTTTGGCCAATGTTAATTATTGCTGTGCTCGCAATGACCTTACGACCCACGCTTACCTCTACCGGCCCATTACTTGAAGAAATTCGTTTAAGCACTGGGCTTGGTTTACAAGGGGCGTCTTTGTTAACCGTACTCCCTATGTTTTGTATGGGCGTGTTTCCATTATTGCTTCCTTGGCTTGGGCGTTATTTAAGTGAAAATGCGTGGATTGCTGGTGGATTGTTTGCAATTGCATTAGCTGGTTTTTGGCGTTTGTGGCTTGGCAGTGGTTGGGCGTTAATAATCAGTGCGCTATTAGGCGGTACAGGCATTGCAATAGTGCAAGCGATGGCTCCAGGAGTGGTTAAACGTTGGTATCCACAGCGAGTTCCTTTAGCTATGGGGGTATATTCTGCCTCACTTATGGCAGGCGGTGGTATAGCTGCAATATTAACGCCGCTGGTGGCGGTGCACTATGGCAGTTGGCAAGCAGGGCTTGGAGTGTGGCTTATTATTCCTGTTATTGCTCTGTTGCTTTGGTGGTTAAGGCCGCAGGAGCCGATGGACGCAAAGCATAACAGTATTAAGCTTAATTTATTTTTTAACCAGCGAGCATGGTTACTTGCTGCCTATTTTGGACTCGCTAATGGCGGCTATGCATGCATGATTGCTTGGTTACCTAGTTACGCTCAGGATTTAGGATGGAGTGCACAAAATAGTGGGGAGCTTATTGGCGTTATGACTGTTTTTCAGGTAATTGGTGCATTGGGTGCACCGGTACTTTCAGCACACCGCTTAGACAGGCGACCTTGGTTATTTTTTGCTGTTGCGATTCAGCTAATAGGTTTTATAGGATTAATATTGATGCCCGATTCTATGATGAACGTTTGGGTGGGGATGATAGGGTGTGGTTTAGGTGCTTGTTTTTCGCTAACACTCACCGTGGCGCTCGATCACTTGTCTAATCCAAAATTGGCAGGTGTACTCACTGCGTTTGTCCAAGGTGTTGGCTTTATTATTACCGCTATCGTGCCTTATATAGCAGGTGTTTTACTCGATGTTACTGCACGCTATCAAGCATCTTGGTTTATGTTGGTAATAACGCTAATTGCAATGCTGTTTATGACCACCCGCTTTGCTCCTGCTACGTATGCAAAGGCTATAAATATTACCCATTAACTTTTTAATGGGATTTAAGCTTTTTTAAATCCCATCCCCTTTCACTTTTTCTGCGTTTTATTGCCACCGTCATTTTTTCTTCATCAAAATTACCTTTATTAGTCATATCTCTTTTTTAGAGTACAGCGGTTGATGTTTTTTGTGTTCACACTTTTAAAAATAACCACTACATAATGGGAATTACGGATGAAAATTAAAAAAGTTGCTGCGGCAATCGCACTAACCTGTGCGTTTAGTGCCGTTAGTCATGCCAATGTTTTACCGCAAAGTCAAAAAGACAGCAGCTGGTACAGCGCTGCCCAAGCAAAACTAACAACAAAAACAACGCAAGCGCAGGCAATTAAAAACACTAAAGCTAAAAATGTTATTTTATTTGTAGGCGATGGCATGGGTATTTCTACCTTAACCGCAGCGCGTATTTTACAAGGTCAACGCAATAATCAGCTTGGCGAAGAAGGCTATTTAAGCTTTGAGCAGTTCCCTTACTCTGCGCAAGTTAAAACCTATAATGTGGATGCACAAACGCCAGACTCTGCAGGCACCATGACGGCAATGATCTCAGGTGTAAAAACCGATGTGGGTGTTATTGGTGTTGATGAAGATATTGAGCGCGGTGAGTGCTCAACGGTGGCTGGTAATGAGTTACTTACAGCCACTGAGCTTGCTGAAATTAAAGGCCTAGCAACAGGAATTATCTCTACTGCCCGCATTACCCATGCAACGCCTGCGGCAACCTATGCTAAATCGGCTGATCGCAACTGGGAAGATATCTCAGACATGCCTGAGGCAGCAGTGAATGCTGGCTGTGAAGATATTGCCTCACAGCTGGTTAATTTTGAAAAAAACCTAGAAGCACGCTTTGTCGGAACCGATGTTGATGGCTTAGATTTTGTGATGGGTGGCGGCCGTCGTCACTTTTTACCAAAAGAGGCCGCGGCAAATTCTACTGACGCTATGAGCGCCGTAGAAGGCGATCGTACCGATGAGCGTAACCTTGTTACTGAGTGGCAAACACAGTATCCAAATGGCACTTATGTGATGGATGAAGCCGGTTTTAATAGCATTGCCGATGACGCCACTAAAGTATTTGGTTTATTTAACGAATCGCACATGCAATACGAAGCTGACCGTGCCAACGATATAGCAGGCGAGCCTTCACTTACCGAGATGACCACCAAAGCCATTGATGTACTGGGTAAAAACGAAAAAGGGTTTTTCTTAACGGTTGAGTCGGGGCGCATTGACCATGCTCACCATGCGGGTAACGCATATAATGCACTTAATGACACCATTGAATTTGCAAAAGCAGTACAAGCTGCCGTTGATAACACCAATCCAGAAGAAACCCTTATTTTAGTTACTGCCGACCATAGCCATGTATTTACTATTGCAGGTTACCCTAAACGTGGTAACCCAATTTTAGGTAAGGTGGTTGCTGTAGGGCAAACTACACCAACGCTAGCTGCTGATAACATGCCATACACCACAGTAGGTTATGCAAATGGCCTCGGTTTTAGAAACTTAATCGATGAAACGGATGCAGACGCAAGCTATGAAACAGCTGCGGTTGCAGGACGTGTTGAGCTAAATGGTGTTGATACAACAACGCCAGGTTTTCACCAAGAAACCACGGTACCACTGAGCTCTGAAACACACGCAGGTGAAGATATTTCACTGCATGCAACCGGACCGGGTGCTCACCTAGCTCAAGGTGTTATTGAGCAAAACGTTGTATTTCATTTAATTAATCAAGCTCTTGAACTAACTCAGCAATAATGGCGGCTCACATGAATAAATTAACAGTACTTTCTTTAGCAGTAATGGTCGCATTAACGGGGTGTTCGAGTGATGACGACAAAAACAGCAATAATATTTTAGCGGTCGATCTCCCAATTGCAGTGGGATCTGCGCAATGTATCAATGGCGGCGTAGAAACACAAAGCGGTGTTGATACCAATACAAACGGGCAATTAGAGAGCAACGAAGTAACGCACACTAACTTAGTCTGTAACGACCCAGCCACCTCATTAACGAGTGAGCAGCTGGCGTCTCTTAGCAATAACGTATGGTTTAGTGATGCACAAACTAAGCTCGCCGGCGCGCAAGATGCTGCAAGTAAAGTGGTAACTGAATCGGGTAAAGCTAAAAATGTGATCTTGTTTGTTGGCGATGGAATGGGTATTTCTACTGTGACAGCTGCCCGTATTTTAGCGGGGCAATTACAGGGTGAAATGGGTGAAGATCACCAATTAAGCTTTGAAACCATGCCGTACTCTGGGTTTGTAAAAACCTATAACGTGGATGCACAAACGCCAGATTCTGCCGGTACAATGACGGCAATGGCCTCAGGTGTAAAAACCGATGTGGGTGTAATTGGTATAGACGAAGCGGTTGAACGTGGTAGTTGTGCATCAGGCAAAGGACATGAGCTTGTTACATCATTAGAGCTGGCTGAGATTGCCGGTAAGTCTACGGGTATTGTTTCTACTGCACGTATTACCCATGCAACACCTGCGGCAACCTACGCTAAATCGGCAGACCGTAACTGGGAAGATATTTCAGATATGCCTGCTTCTGAGTCAGCTAATTGTGAAGATATTGCCTCACAGCTGGTTAACTTTGAAAAGAACCTAGAAGCACGTTTTAGTGGTATTGATGTAGACGGAATTGAAGTGGTTATGGGTGGCGGGCGTCGTCACTTTTTACCAAAAGATGCCGCGTTTAACTCAGCTGATGCTGTTAGTGCTGTAGAGGGCGATCGTACAGATAATCGCGACTTAACCGCCGAGTGGAAAACGCAATATCCAAATGGTGCTTATGTGATGGATCAAGCGGGTTTTGCTGCGATTGATGCAACCACAACTGAGCGTGTATTTGGTTTATTTAATGAATCTCACATGCAGTACGAAGCCGACCGTGGCAATGATATTGCAGGCGAGCCTTCATTATCACAAATGACCGAAAAAGCGATTGATGTGCTTGATAACAACGATAAAGGCTTTTTCTTAACGGTTGAGTCGGGACGTATTGACCACGCGCATCATGCGGGTAATGCATACAACGCACTGAACGATACTGTAGAGCTGGCTAAAGCAGTAAAAGTAGCGATGGAAAACACCAACCCAGAAGAGACGCTAATTGTAGTGACAGCCGATCACAGTCACGTATTTACCATTGCGGGCTACCCTAAACGCGGTAACCCAATCTTAGGTAAAGTGGTTGGTGTAGGGCAAACAGAGCCCAGCCTTGCTGCCGACGATATGCCTTATACTACAGTTGGTTACACTAATGGTTTAGGCTACAGAGATCTAGGTGCAGAAACCGATGCTGATGCATCTTACTTAGCAGCACCCGTTACAGGGCGTGTTGATTTAAGTAATGTTGATACTACAACGCCAGGTTTTCACCAAGAGGCACTTGTGCCACTATCATCAGAAACTCACGCAGGCGAAGATGTAGGTGTGTATGCAATGGGCCCTGGGGCGCATTTAGTAACAGGTACTAATGAGCAAAGCTTTTTATTCCATGTTATGGACTTTGCCGCTGACTTTGTAAAAGCCGCGGATGAAAAAGTAGCGCAATAAACCTTGCGATATAAAACAACCCGCACACTGTGCGGGTTTTTTATGTCATTAAACTGCCATTATTTTTGGTTATGTTAAAGGCAATTAAGCTAAAAGCGATTAACTAAAGAGATAGCCCAATGAAAAAAGTATTTTTAATAATGAGCGCATTATTTAGCGCAAGCAGCTTTGCTGAGCAGTGCGATATAAATCCACAGGTATTAAAAGCCACTTACACTATTATTAATAAGGCTCCACAAGCGCTTAAAAATAATAAGGAAAACAGCCAAACTCTCACCCTTTGGCGAAATGAGCAACAAGTGGCGCACCAAAGCCAAGTTATAACAGAGCTTTGGCAGCATACGAGCAACAATCAAATACGGCCTATTCGTTATTTTAATGCGCAGCAGCGCGGTATTGAATATCAGCCCTCAGAGGTGCAAGGAGTGCAAAACTGGAGTGCAAAAGTACAGCTGGTAGATAATCATCTTATTGAAAAAATGACATTAGTGAGCACCGAAGGCGAAGGCTGCAACGAAATAAAAAATTACAGCTTAGAAGAAAATAACTCTCAGTATAACTTGGCATTTTTTACCCATTCAAAACTAGTAAAAACATTTAGTATTAGTAACCTAGCGAATAAAGCAAGCACGTCACTTAGCTTAGACGCGGTGCAAAATGACACACCAGCTATTAAGGCTCAGTTTGCAAAATGGGATAACTTTCAAACCACCGACTATGCCGACATTGGCGATAACGAAAGCGACCCATTTTTAGCAAAAATGATTAACCTAGGTTTTATAGAGCACGGCGCCACCGGTTTTTATAATCCTCAAGGTGAGGCTATTCAAGGTGGACATCATCATTAGGTCGTTTTTTAGGCTTAGCAGAGTCTTCTGTTAAGCCATTTTCATAATCGTTGGCATCACAGGTATTTAAATTTTGCTGTGCTTGCTTATCTTGCTGTAATACCTGTTTTAAATCTTCCATACGTTGGCGTACTGCAACGCCGTAGCTGGCATCATCTCCCCAAAGCTCAGAAAGTTGTAACACAGATGCACGATCATGATCCCTAAATAATTTACCAGCACGCTCAGCGTCTTCTTTGCTATTGCCAAGTAGCTGCAGTGATTCTATGGCTAAGTTAATGGCTGAGTCGACGGTTTCGCGGTTAAACGCATCCACTTTTAGATTCAGTAGTTGATACGCATGGCGACGATCGATTGCGCGCGCCACTATTTTTAATTGTGGGTAGTTTTTATGTGCCAGCTTAATAATTTCAATGGTTTTATCTGGGTTATCAATCGCAACAACCAGCATTTGTGCAGTATGCGCGCCTGCGGCTTCAAGCAGTTCTTGGCGAGCAGCATCACCGTAAAATACGGTGTTACCAAAGCGGCGCAGCAGTTCTATTTGGCTTGGGCTGTGATCAAGTACGGTAATTTCATAGCCTTGTGCATGTAATAAACGTCCCATAATTTGCCCAAAGCGGCCATAGCCCGCAATAATTACATGTTTAGCGGTATTTATTTGTTCTGGTTTATCAAACTCAGGCTTAGTGCTACTACTGCGTTTTTGTATTTGCTCATACAGCATCAGTAATAAAGGAGCTATCAACATAGATACCGCAACCACTAAGGTCACTAGACTGGTTTGTTCTGGGGTTAAAATACTTAATGTGGTGGTCACGCTTAAAAGTACAAAAGCAAATTCACCACCTTGTGCTAGTGCCAATGTAAACAATAGTTTTTGCTTTGAGCTAATTTTAAATGTGACAGCAAGGGCAAACAAAATGCAGGCTTTAATGACAATTAATAAGGCAACTAAAGCAACCACGGTACTAAATTGATTAAATAATAGCTCAAAATTAATTGAAGCCCCTACAGTGATAAAAAATAGTCCTAGCAATAGGCCTTTAAAGGGCTCTATGTCGGCTTCTAATTCGTGTCTAAATTCACTTTCGGCCAATACTACACCGGCTAAAAAAGTACCTAAAGCAGGTGATAGGCCAATACTGTGCATTACAAGCGAAATAGCCACGACTAAAAACAATGCAAAAATAGTGAATATTTCACGCATGTGAGTTTGTGCTATGTATCTAAACAGTGGTGCCGACACATATTTACCGCCAGCAATGATAGCGGCAATAACGCCAACAGAGACGCCTACTTGTTGCCAAACAGGCCAGTCAGCAATGATTGAATCGCTAATTTGTTTTGAGCTACTTGGTGCAGCAAACGCGAGTAAGGGGAGTAGCGCTAAAATAGGAATAATGGCAATATCTTGAAATAATAAAACCGAAAATGCATTTTGCCCAGCTTCTTGCTTTAACCAGCCTTTTTCTTCGAGGCTTTGCAATACAATCGCGGTAGAAGAAAGTGCCAGCATTAAACCAATGGCCAATGCGGTTTGCCAATGCATGGTAAAAAACCAATAACAAAAGGCAAAAATAACCGCCGCAGTTAGCACCACCTGTAAGCCACCAAGCCCTAAAATAGAGTGCCGAAGCTTCCATAGTCGTGAGGGTTGTAGTTCAAGTCCGACCAAAAATAGCATCATCACTACGCCAAATTCGGCAAAATGCATTACATCGGTTTGATCCCCTACGACTCCCAATGCATAGGGACCAATCAGTATGCCAGCAATTAAATAACCCAGTACTGATCCTAAGCCAAGTCGTTTGGCAATAGGAACAGCCACAATGGCGGCGGCTAAATAAATTAAAGCAATTTCTAGCATGGGGTGCTCTCTTGAGGTTAGGAGTTATTTATATTTTGATACTACTATAAATTAAGTTTGAGTTAATTGTGAAAGAAACATTATTAACGCATACTAATCCGCAATACTATTTAATCATTTTGAAGGGGTAAACCAGATGTTAGTTGCGTTAAAAACTTCTCTTTTAGAACAACTAAATAACAAAGTTTTACCTTGCTATCGACACGATTGCCTTCCCTCAAAATAGCTCACTTAATTAAGCGAATTGGTATTACTTTATTGTGTACCATTAAATTTAATAATATGTTTTTTATAGGAACTAAAATGAGTATTAAGCTGCTTTTAAAAGTTATGCTGACCACTGTATTTGCTGCGGTATTTACACAAACGGTGCAAGCTCAACAGTACAAGGTTGAGTTTGAACCACAGCGAGCTGAGCTTGAACAGCAAATTACTGGTGATGAATTTAATGACTATTTAGTTAGTGCAAAAGCAGGTGATATCCTGAATGTGACTCTGACTCCTTCAAATTTAAGTAACTACTTTAATATTTTGCCCTTAGACAGTAATGAAGCCGTATTTATTGGCTCAATAGAAGGGCATGAAGCTAAATATCAACTCAGCATAGATGGAGATTATATTGTGCGAGTTTATTTAATGCGTAATGCAGCGAGACGTGGTGAAACAAGTGATTATAAGTTAACCATCATTAAACATGCAGGTGTAGCCGTGCCTGTAAAAACTATGCACCCAAGATGGGATAGCGATGGCGATGGAATAAATGATTGTGAAAACGATGGCAGTTGTGACCACACCATTGATTATACAAAACCAAAAACGGTCAATTAATTGACCGTTTTATATGATTTAAAAGTAAGATTAGATTATTAGTCTAGCTTTACTGAACCAGAGATATTATCGATACTAACATCGCCAGAGCCTGCTTCTGTAATTGTTAGCCCTTTAGCGTAATTAACGCGAATATCGCCAGAGCCATCTTCAATCGTCACGCTTGAGCCAATATGTTCAATCAACATATCTCCTGAGTTATCGTCTACGGTGACTGCGCCTTTAATATGTTTAATAGTTATGCCGCCCGAGCCATCTTCAACATTTAATACGCCTGTTACGTTAGTCACTTGCATTTCGCCCGAGCCATCTTCAATAGCGACATTACCACTGACATTATCAATATCAATGCTGCCTGAGCCGTCATTTAATACTAAGTCGCCGACCACATTTTTTACGTAAATACTGCCCGAGCCATCATCAATATTTAGGTTTTTAGCACTATTGATAGATAAGCCGCCAGAACCATCTTTTACATCAATATTGCTTTGCATCTCGTTAATAACAATATCGCCTGAGCCGTCGTTAATATCTAAATTTAGGGTGTTAGGTACGGTAACAACTAAATTGATACTTGGTGATTGCCCGCTGTAAAAGCTAATCCCATTATTACTTTTATTTTGTGCAACAAGTTTTGCTTGTGTACCGCTTTTCTCAAGGGTGAGTTCGTATTCATCGTCAATGTCGGCGGTGTAAATGATGGCATCAACGCTAATATTGGTTGCAGTATTAGAGCCCTGAATATCGAGCGAACCGGCACCACTTAATATCGTTAAGTACTCAAGGTTATTGCTTGGTAGTGAAAGCTGCTGGGTTTGTTTAACTGATGCGACACTGGGCGATATGTGAAATACACAACCGCTGAGTAATAAAATGCCACTAATTAATGAAACGGGCTTAGTGAAGTTGAATAGAGTTGATGCGCTCATGTTTAGTCCTTTGATATTGATTATTTTAGTTAATATACAAAGTATAGAGCAAAATTGAGGCCGAAATGTAAGTTGTTGTTTTATATGAGGTGGCAGCAGTAATTAAAAAGTTAAAATGCCAAAATATGGTTAAAAATACTAAATGTTAATAAAAAGGATGCACACTGCATCCTTTTGTAATTACTCGATTGTTAATGGGCGTTTTACTTAAAAATTGTAAGTAATGTTACCGTATAAAAAGCGCCCATCTAAACTGTAGGGTGTGTAAGGCGTGTACGGAAATATTTGCCCAAAGTTAGAGTAGCCAATATTATCTACCGTTGCTTGAGGGTACTGATCGAACAAGTTATTTGCACCCACTGCAAATTTCCACGCTTCGTTAGGACGATAAGCGACTTCTAAATCAGCAATCCATTTAGCATCTAAATATTCATCACCCTCGCTGGTGGTTGAAATATCTGCCACTTCCCCATAGCGAGTTGCACGCAAGGTTGTTTGCCATTGCTTAAAGCTCCAAACAGCCGATAGGTTTAACTTGTTATCGGGTGTGCCTTGCTCAAAACGGCCTACTTCACGACGGGCAAATACCACGTAGTCATCGCCTAAAGAATTTAGCTCGCTCGGGTTTGCATCTACATGAGTCACTTCGGTATCGTTAATGTTTGCCGCCGCATTTAAGCGCACATCACCCAATGTATTTAAATCAAGTGTGTACGTTGCCACAATATCAACACCTTGCGTGCGCGAATTGATGGCGTTGGTAAAGTAACGAACACTTTCGGTATTTAGCTCGCCAGCATTCGCTAGAATTTGCTGCACAGCGTTACCGCTTAAGTTTTCAGAGAGTACAATCCGGTCATCAATATCAATGCGATACGCATCAACTGTTAAGCTAAAGCCACCTTGAGTGTAAACAAATCCAGCGGTAACGTTAACTGAGTCTTCTGCATCGAGCTGTTTTGCACCTAACGCTTGCGCTGCAGGAGCAGAGCTTGGGAATAGACCAACTTCAAAAGGCTGGTTATTTTCGAGAATAGTCGATATTTGACGGTACGAGCTTTGTGCAAGTGACGGCGCACGAAAGCCAGTACTTGCCGCACCACGTAACGATAGGTTGTCGTTAATACTGTAACGCGTGGCTAATTTTGAAGTAAATGTGTTACCAAAATCGCTGTAATCTTCATAGCGACTGGCTAAAACAACATTCCATTTATCAGTTAAGTAAGTATCAAATTCAGCAAATACAGCAACATTATGACGACTTTCATTGGTTGCGCTTTGCGGCCCAAACCCAGGAAGCACTTGCGCACCGCCAGCAGCAATTGGGTTGCCGTTGTTATCAAGCGCAGTAATATAAGAGGCTTCTTCGCCTTGCTCTATTTTATAGCTTTCACGGCGGTATTCAGCACCAATAGTGAAAAACACATCATCGGGTAGACCAAAATCAACGCTGGTATTGGCATCAAAGTTAACTAAAAACTGATCGTAAACCATGGCGCCGTTATCAAACTCAGTTTGGCTGTTAGTACCTAACGAAGTATTGAGGCTATTTACAACCCCTAAACCAAAGTCATTTCGGCCGTAGTTGGTACTTACATCCCAAGTCCAGTCGCCACTATCGCCTTGTAAACCAAGTGCCAGCGAGTAATCTTTTACGTCGGTAGCAATTTGTGGCAAAAAGCCATTAGGGTATAGCTCTAAAACATTGCGGCTGTCTTTTGCACGACGGTAAAATCCGCCCGAGTTACCTTCACGCTCTGAATAGCTACCAAACGAATAAACATTAAAGCCATTCTCTAAATCGTATCCCATATTGTAAAACAAAGCGTAGTCTTCCAGCGCTGCTTTACCAAAACGGTGATTGTAGCGATCAATTGTAAATTCGCGTGGGTCTAGGCTGCCATCATCTAGGCGGCTGTATTGTTCGCGCGGATCAAAACCAGAGCGTTGAGTTGAGTCGTTATCACGGTATTCAATTGATACATTTACAAAACCATTGTCTGTTAATGAAAAACCTGAGTTTGCGCTAATTGTGCGGGTATTACCGTCGTTAACGTGACGATCGTCGCCTAAATTAAATGCAAGGTTGCCGTTATCATCCGCATAAGTGCTATTTAGTTGCGGTACACCGGCCATTTGGCTGTCGTATTGGCCATAAGTTACGCTAACACTGCCGCCTTCGGTGGCATCTTTTAAAACAATATTGATTACTCCCGCAATGGCGTCAGAGCCATATTGTGCTGCAGCCCCATCGCGCAGTACTTCAACACGCTTAATTGCAGAGGTTGGGATCATGTTTAAATCAACCGCGGTAGAGCCGCGACCAACCGTGCCCCCTAAGTTTAATAACGCACCAGAGTGGCGACGCTTACCGTTAATAAGGACTAAGGTGTGATCGGGTGCAAGGCCTCTTAAAACCGCTGGGCGAGCATGATCGGTGCCATCAGAGAGTGTGGCACTTGGGTAGTTAAAGCTCGGGACTTGGTTAGCGAGCACTTGGCTAATTTCAAGTTGCCCCGTACTTGCCATATCGTCACTGCTAATAATATCTACAGGCACAGTACTTTGCGCAATACTACGCAAACTGCGGCGCGTGCCTGTTACTGAAATTACTTCGATATTTTCTTCGACTTGGTTAGTTTGCTCAGCCGCATTAGCAGCTGAAAAAGAGGCGCTAAGTGCGGTGGTAATAGCCAAGCTAAGTGCTAATTTTTTATTAGCTGATAAATGCTGAAAAGTCATTGAGCGTGCCTTGAAGATTTTGAAAAGGGCGCATCATATATAAGCGGCTAGTGCATCGCAAAGATCTAAATTGACTAAGTTATTCAACTATTTTCATAAAAATAAGTGATCGGAATAATAGATTGAAATAGGAACAGACAAGGAGGCTAAAATATAGGATTATGCTTATTTAGGCAGCGAAAATGACTAACTTGGTTTAAAGCTTTGCTAAAGGGTTTAAATTATAAAGAAGCTACAGGCCAAACGATTAATGTGGCCTGTAGGGAATTAAAAAGTTATTCAGGTGCTACTTCAAGGGTGGTAAATAATACATAGCGGCTGGCGTCTACACCTTTTTCGTTTACTGTCACTTTTTGAGAGGTTTCGATTAGGTATAGGCCTGGCTCTTTCCACGTTGTGCTAAACATGCCGTTTTTGTCGGTCGTTACTTTTATTTCGCCACGTTCGTTACGGTAGCGTGTATCGCCTTTTAAAATGCTGACTTCAATGCCTTCGCCAACCGGCTTTCCATCGCTTAGTAGTTGAAAGCGCGCTTGCTCGCCAACAAATAAATCGTTTGGATGCGTTGGGCCGCTAAGCTCTAAGCCTTGACCTAATTGTGCTGGTTTAGAGGTACCATTATGACTAACAAAGGTATCAACAGTAGAGATGGTTTTAATTGTAGTGATGTCGCTGGCGTCTTTAGGTAGATTGGCATCTGCTTTTTTGGCGAATACACGGCTTCGCTCACCTGCTGTATTTTTGTAGAATGTCATGTACATAGGTTTTTGCGTCATCGCAATATGATAGGTGCCTTGTTGCTGAAGTTTTACTGCAGCAGAGCTTTTGCGTTGTAGGTAGTAGGCACGAATGGTATCGGTAACTTGCTCGCCATTTGGGGCAAGTGCCATAAGCAGAGTATCGTCGTATTCAGCGCCTTTTGTGCTTGGACGAAATGCTTTATCAGGTGCAAAAATTTCGTTAGAAATACTCGCATCAATCATTACATAATGGGCTTTATCCCCTGATAGCGAGGTATGCGAAGGTAGTAACCAGCGGCCATGTGCACTTGCAGCTGTTGATACCAGCGCTGATAAACTCAGTGCGCCAATGAGTGCTGTTTTTAATAAATTAACGTTCATTATTTTTCCTTTAAATTTGAATGATAAGTAGGGGCTACCTAGCGGATACAGTGACAAAGCTGGTTGAAAATTCGTTTTTGCCATCAATGGTTATTTTTCCTGATTGGGTTAAATCAAGCTCAATACGGCTGTAATCACGCCCGCCTTCTTCACGAACAACTTCAACATTTAACAGGTATTTTCCTGCGATAACTGATTTGCCATTAAGATCGTTTCCGTCCCAATTAATGGTATAAGTGCCTGCGCGTTTGGTTGCGCTACTAACCCCATCGAAGTTTGCATCACTTTTACCTGCTTTACGCCACCATTGGCGTAGGTCTTTAAACCATTCCGCTTTTTGTACCCAAAGCGCTAAAGTTGTGACATGTTTTCGCTCTGGTGTTTCGAGCCAAACTGCAACATAAGGGCGATGATAGGGCTGCACATCTAACTCAGGTAGAGTTAATTCGATTTCTAATTGGGGCGATTGCGCTGCCACCGAAGTGTGAAAACACACGGCAATTAACAACAATACGGTGCTAATTAAAGATTTAAACTTGAACATTAAAATACTCCTTTAATTTGTGGAACCCAGCATAAATAAATAACCAATGGTGTTGCGATTCCTAATACGGTTATCCATATTCCTGCTAAGCGTTTTTTTCTGTTTTGAAATAAAATAATCATGCCGGTGATGGCAAATAGAATCATCAGCACCGCTGATATATCAATAACCCAGCTCCATACTTCTCCTGAATGACGACCTTTGTGCAAATCACTGATAACACTTAAAAACCCCCCGGTTTGATAATCGAGTAACAATTCACCACTGATAAAATCAAACTCTGCATAGGCATAGCCTGCTGGTAATGGGTAGTCGAGCATAACCAGTGAACCTTGCTTTTCCCATTCAATGCTTTTTACTTTATTCAGCCCATAGTGTTTGGCTAAGTAAGCTTCAATTTGGGGATAAATAGCAGGCAGGCTATTTAATTGTGTATTTGCTTGAGTAAGCAGATCTTGGGGGATTTGGACCGTAATTTGGCCATTGTTTTTATCGTTTTTTAACCAGTCAACATGGTTTAGCACTATACCGCTTACACAAAATAGAATAAGTAAAAAAAACAAAGCGGTGGAAATATAGATATGTAGAGTACGACTTGTACTATATAAAGTGCGTTTATTAACAAAGGGCATAAAAGGTACAAACTTATTTAATTTATACGGATGATAATGATTTGCATTAGCCGTTACAAATTTATTTACCAAACTTTACACTTTATTTTTTAGGAGGAGCTGAGGGCTTAGAAATTAAGTAAGCCATAACCAGCACTTCAACAACCGCCACTAGGGCAATAATCCAAGCTGGAGGGCTGTTGTATAATAAAAATATAAAGCCTATTAGCATACCTATACCCGCAGCATACTTTGCCTTTACAGGAACCACTTGATGGGCGCGCCAATGTTGTAATGTTGTGCCAAAGCGAGGGTGGTTTAATAGCCAAGACTCAAGCGCTGCGGATGAGCGAGCAAAACAGGCTAAGGCTAAAATTAAAAACGGCGTGGTTGGCATAACGGGTAATACAACACCAATAATGCCGAGTAATACACACAGTAGCCCCAGCAATTTAAAGCCGAAATTTTTATAATAAATAAAAACGTTTTTTATGCTCACTTTAGCTCTTTTTTAATTAATTAAACGGTAAAAGGGTAAGCTAATTAAAAGGTAAAATGAAGAGAAAATGGCTTAGTTGCATGTTATTAACTAAGCCATTTAGGGTTAGCAAAGGAAAAGAATTTCCTGATTGCACTACCTATTAAAAGTAATAGCCTAAATTAATATTAAAACGGCGCTCGGTATCGCCATCACCAATAATGGTACCGCCAATAAAGGGTTGATTGCGGGCTTGTACGAAATCAACATAACTAAAGAATCCGCCAGCAGTAATGCTCATACCGGTTACATTCATCCAAGTATTGGCGCTATTATCTGACTTGTTGTAGATGATCCCATAGTCGTTATAAAACTGCAGGTTGGTAACTGGGCCCCATTCTAGTGCGTAGTCATAGGCAATATTAAAGTTGGTCATTGTGGCTTGGCTCGATACACTGTCATAATAGTCAAAAGCACCCACCGCAAAGCGGTTATTACCATCGTCTAAGTCGTAGTCATATTCACCGTGTTGCAATTGAATATTCCAGTTATTAATGTTGCTGTTTAAGTGAACAGCCCAAGCACTGTAATTACCAGCGCGGTCTTCACCGTCGTGAAGTCCACCACTGAGTAACGATACCCCGATGTCAGTGGTGATATTTTTACTATGCTCAAGCTGATAAGTAGCGCGACCAGCAAAGGTGTTGTATTCACCAAGTTGCTTTGCAGGCTCGGCATAGGTGCCTTCATCTGCAGGGCGACTACCAACAATATCATAAGAGTAACGATGATTTTTGTCTGATGCTGAGCCATCAACTCCACCCAGTTCATCATTTTTGAAAAAGCCTAAATCAAGTGTCCAGTTGTCTTTAAGTTTGCGCTTAGCAACCACACCTAAATCAAAATCATCTTCTAGGCCAACATAGTAGTTAGTGCTAAAAAAGTAGCTGTGGGAATTATAAGGACCGTTACCAAACGGCACGGCTGTTATGCCTGCCTGAGCTTCCCAGCCATCAATAAATTCGTACCCTAAGTAAGCGTACTTTACGACAGTCATATAATCGTAAAAGCGTATTTCACCATTGACTGAAATATCATTAATTTCGCCAGAGACATTTAACCGGAAAATATCAAAATCAAAGTCACCACCGCGATCTTCATTGTCTTCATCGTAAGAGTTTATACCGTAGTTAGCGCGAATAGCACCTCCTACCTTTATTCCAGATGATTGCTTTTCTTGCTGTGCAGTATCTGTAGAAGTAGCTTGCAACTGTTTACTAACTTGTTCTACTTGCTGAGACTTTTTTTCAGCGAGTTTGCTTTCAAGTTTATCTACTTGTTGCTTTAACTGCGTTAATTGGCTTTGGAGAGGTTGAAGATTTGATGCATAAGAATTGCTAGCAACACCACTTAAAATTAATGCGAGTGTTAGTTTTGAGAGTTTAGTCATAATAGCCGTTTTGATTGTGATTAAAAAATAAAGGCGCAACGATGCGCCTCTTAGTGTGGAAAAAGGAGAAAATGGCAGACTAATTTAGTTTATTGTTTTTATACTGCGTTTTATTCTTTAGAAGTTTGAAACAGTGCGCCTACTTCTAAAAGAGGAGAGGCATCTAGCTTATCTGCATCCATCATTGCGGCAATACGTTGCATTGATGAAAGTAGTAGGCTCTGTTCCCATTCAGCAAGCGCTGAAAATTTTTCGATAAAGTGTTCTTGCAAGGGCTGAGGCGCTTTTTCGAGTAATTCTTTACCTTGTTCAGTAAGGTATAAGCTGACCCGGCGTTTGTCCATTTGACTACGAACGCGTGTTACCAAATTCTTGCTTTCTATTCGGTCAAGAATATTTGTGACCGTTGCCGGACTTAAATTGACGTTTTGCGCAATACGACTGGCGGTAATACCATCAGTTTGAGACACTTCTTGCATAATAAGCAGTTGTGGTCCAGTTAAACCCGCTGTTTTATTAAGTTGTTTTGAATGTAAGTCAATCGCACGGATCACCTTGCGTAAAGAAACTAGTAACTCGTCATATTTTTGCATTTGTTTGTCTCATGAAAGGCGAATCAGTTGCCGTAATCACGAAATGTTACACATCAAATAAATTGAATTCAAATGATATATGTTGTTTTAGCCCGCTGTTATTAGTTTTTATTGGTTTTTATTAATTTGAGCAGTAATTAAAATGGCATTTATTATCTTTATTTTATTAAAAGTTAATAACACTCTGTTTGCTAAGGCTGCGCACCTTACGTAAGTTAAAAGCGATACGCAAGCCACAGGTTTAAAACTTTAGTCGTAATTGAGCCGTTGATGTGGCATAAAAATATAGTAACTAACTCAATTTAAATAACTATTCTATGTAGCTTATGCTTTAAGCATGCATTATTGTTTGTGTACAGTAACCTGAACTCAGGTTAAGTACTAAAAATTAGTCTCAGTGTTAAAGGAAATAAAATGCAATTATCACCCTCAGTATGTATTGAGCGTACACATAGCGGTTTGGAATTTATTAGTATTAATAGTCGCCAATGTAAGGCGAAGATATTTTTACAAGGTGGGCAAATAACTGAGTTTACACCCAAAGGTAAATTGCCACTATTGTGGGTGTCTGGGGATGAAACCTTTAGTGAAGGGAAGGGCATTCGTGGCGGTATTCCTATTTGCTGGCCTTGGTTTGGTCAACATGAAAATAAAGACTTTCCAGCACATGGTTTTGCGCGCACGCACGTATGGCAAGCCGATGAAGTGCATGAAACCGAGAACGAGATTACTGTTAGTCTTAAATTACCAATGAAGCAGATAGATTCTACCTTTTGGCCTCATCAATCTTCTTTAAGGGTTGAGTTTATTTTATCTGAGCAGTTAGAGGTGCGTTTAACCACCTGTAATTTAGGTAACACCCCATTTAGTTATACACAGGCGCTGCATACTTACTTTCCAACTGATGATATTAATAATACTCGCGTAACAGGGCTGCAAGGAGCGCAATACATAGAATTTGGCCAAGGGCCTTATCAGCAAAGTGATGTGGTTGGTTTTACCCGTGAAACCGATATGGTTTATACCCAAGCCGCGGCTGTGCAAACCATTGAAACTCCTCAAGGGATGATCAGCGTTAGCAGAGAAAACTCGCGCTCGTGCGTGTTATGGAATCCATGGATTGAAAAATCAAAGAGGCTATCAAATTTTGCCGATGATGATTATAAAAGCATGTTATGCCTAGAGGCTGCGAATGTACTTGAAGATGCGGTTACGCTTGAGCCAAAACAAAGTCATACCCTAGTAACAACAATTAAGTGGCTTGGCTAAGCCTACCATACGTGTAATGGAGCAAAGTGTGTTTACTAATCAACAAATAACCGACCTACCGCAACATAAAAGCATAGTGTTTGAGCCGCTTGCGGACAAAGCATTGTTGCATGCACAATTGAATTGGTTGTTATTTTTCATTCCTTTTTGCTTAGTACTAGCGGCTGTTTGCTATTTTAATACAGACTTTGCTGCTATGGCGCAAGGTTACTTATTGGTTGCTGTTCCGCTATTAATTTTACTGTGTATGTTATATAGCGTGTTCAGCATAAAATTACAGGGCAGCGCGTTGCGTACCCACGATATTGCTTTTAAAAAAGGCATTATTTGGCAGCAGGTGACAATTTTACCGTTAGCGCGTGTGCAGCATATTGAAATACACCGTGGGCCCATAGAGCGAAAGCTTGGTTTAGCCAGTTTAAGACTTTATAGCGCCGGCGGTATGAGTGCCGATTTACAAATTAGCGGCCTGACCCACGAAAAATGCAAAAATATTCGTCAGTTTGTACAAAGCTATCGCCACGATGAAACCGCAAGCGAGGTAGCTGCCATTGAGTGTTGATGCTGCGCAAATAACGTCACCTTCACTTAATTGGCAAAAAGTGTCGCCCTGGGCGCTGGCTTATTTTGTGATGCATTTTAGTGTGCGCTTCATAAAAGACGGCTTATTTAATTTACTGCCCGTGTTGGTGGTATTTGTTACCCAAGTAGAAAATAAACTCTTTTGGGGGCAGGTTGGGCTCGCGGTTGCTTTGACCTCATTGCTTGCCTATTGTTTTTTGTATTACCGTAGTTTTCGTTTTTGTATTACTGACGAGCATGAAATTTTACTTAATAAAGGCGTATTTAAAAAAGAGCGACTTACCTTAAAATTTTCTCGAGTGCAAAACGTAAATATAGCGGAGCCATTTTACTTCACCCCCATAGGGTTAGTTAATTGTATTTTTGATGCGGCAGGCAGTGTGGCTCAAGAAGCTGTTTTGCCAGGGGTAACTAAAGATTACGCGCAACAAATGCGTAAACGAGTGTTTGACTATAAAGCGCAGCAGCAACCATCAGCTGAGGTGGCTGATTCAGCGCAATCTCATATTGAAGAGCTGAGCGAAAATAGCTTACTCATCTCAAATAAAGAAATAGCTAAGTTTGGTTTAATGTCGAATATGGCTATTTTGGCACTTGCGGCAATTGCCCCTTTTATGAATGTGGCCATCGACTTTTTAGAGCAGCAATTTATAACAAAAATAGAGAGTTATTATCAACAAGAGCTCGGTTTGATGGCTAATGCAGCTGTGTTTGCAATAATTACTCTGATCATTATTTTGATATTTATAGCGGTACTTTTATCGGTAACTATGTCGCTCATTCGTTTTTATAACTATCAGCTTTACTTTAAAAATAATAAATTCAAACGTATTGCAGGGCTGTTAGAGCGTCATCAACTATCAATTAGTTTAGACAAAGTACAGTCAATCGTTATTAAGCAAAACCTAGTTGCTAGGCTATTAAAACGCTCTACTGTGGAGTGTTTGCAAGCCAGTAGCGGCGGTGCTGCAAGCATGGCGAAAAAGAATAAACAAACCTTAGTGCTGCCTGTGCTCACGCAGGAGCAAGTTGATAATGTGTGTCAGTGGATTTATCCGTGGTTTGACAGTAAAAAGCTGGCATTCAATGCGGTAGAAAGGGCGTTGTTATATAAAAACACGGTGTTTTATGCTTTGCTACCGAGCGTTGCTTCTGGTTTTTTTATTAGCTTTATGCAACTTAATATATTAATTGCATTAGCATTATTCTTGGTATTAGCCGCGTTAGTGTTTTTATCTTATAAACGTTATGGGTATTACCTTCATCAACAAGATGGGCGTTTTTATTTGGTGGTACGCAAAGGTATGATTGGTGTGCATTACCGGGTATTTGAGCTGTACAAAGCACAAAGCGCTCGCAGTGTGAGCACCTTTTTTATGCGTCGTTCTGGCTTAAAAAGCCTGTATATACAACTTGCTGCAGGCGGTGCGTACGTCCCATATTTAAAACAGCAAGATGCTGACTTCATTATAGATTTTACACTTATGCAGGCTGAGTCAGACCCTCGCAGTTGGATGTAACTTCCTTTGTTCAAAACTCAGATTAAATAATAAAGCGGGTGTAAATACACATTTGCACATGCTTTATTACACTTTTTTACTGCCCGTTTTTTCCATTTGATAATACTCTAAACATTATCAAATGTACTATTTAAGGGATTATTGTGAAAAAGTCACTCATTGCATCAGCCTTATTATTGGCTGCACCTAGCTTTGCTGCTAATTGGCAAACCATTCATACCGAGCATTTTAATGTTCACTTTAGTAGTGAGCATACTGATTTTGCTAAATCGACTGCTGTGGAGCTGGAAATTGTTCGCACTAAAGTGCTTGAGCAACAAAATCGGGCGCTTGATAAAATCGTCGATGTGGTGGTGTTTGACCCTCTAAATGCAGCGAATGGCTTTGCCTTACCAACCTCTAATAATCCTGTTATGGCGCTTTTTACTACGCCACCGCAGTCGGATACCGTGATATCAAATTCATCGGGTTGGCAGCAATTGTTGGTGCTGCACGAATACATTCATTTAGTCCATTTAGCGCAGCCAACCCGTAACGACTGGCAGCAAAAGATTCGCGGTGTATGGGATATATACGATTTAACCTATGGTGATACACCGCGCTGGGTAGCCGAAGGGTACGCCACTTTAATTGAATCAAAAATGACAGGTCGAGGGCGCTTATTTGATAACTATGCTGAGGCAATACTTAGAGAGTTTGCTCAGCAGGGAGCGCTTCCCACCTATGGGCAACTAAATAGCGATGAGGGCTTTATGGCGGGCTCTATGGCATATTTAATGGGAAGTCGTTTTTTATATTGGTTAGAGCAAAATTACTCAGAGCAGCTACTCGATAATGTATGGGTTCGTATGCGAGCAGTGAAATCACGAGATTTTGACGACGCATTTTCTGGTGTATTTGGGCAAAGCGCTGCAAGGTTATATCGTCGATTTATTGCAGAGTATACCTATAAAGCGATGCAACAAGAGCAAACCGAATCATCACTTAATAGCAAGCTTTGGTTAGAACTTGATTTATACGCTAGCAATCCAGCTCTTTCAAATGATGGTAGCAAAATTGCGATAGTTGAACGTGATGAAAAGAGTAAAACAAAACTAATAATTTACAGTACAGAAGACAACACCAAAGCACGAGATAAGTTTACTAAGGTGCAAAAGGAGCTCCTAGAGAACGATAAGCAAGATGTTCCTGATACCCCGCCAATCGTGTTTAAGCGCGAACAAAAACAAGTACTAAATCAAATTAATCGCGCAGGTATTGCTAACCCGCAATGGGTAAATAACAACACACTTTATTTTAATGCCTACAGTAGTGAAGGATCGGGAACTTATAACAAAGTGTCTGACATTTTTAGCTACAACACCGACACTGGCAACATAGAGCAACTTACAGAGCTGGCCGGTATTCGCCGTTTTAGTGTTACCCGTGATGGTGAAACACTTTACGGTGAGCAAATAAGAGCTGGGTATTCTGAATTAGTAAAAGTCGATCTTAATACACAAACAATCACGCCATTTTTTACTAAGAGCTTAAAAACAAGTTATGATTACCCGACACTGAACCCCGATGAAACAAAATTAGCTTACTTATCAGCATCATTAAACGAAAATTGGCAGTTGTATATACAAGGCTTAAACGGTGATGCCAGGCGGTCAATCCCAATGCCTAACGGGTATCAGTATTTAAGTCAGCCGAGTTTCAGTCAAGATGGGGAATCTATCTATTTTGTTGCTGGCCTAAATAATAAAACTGATATTTATAATTATCATATAAAAAATAACACCCTCACCCGCTTAACTAACGGGCAAGAAGCGCTCGCATACCCGATTGAGGCTGAAGATGGCTCACTACTTTATTTCTCTATTAATGCCGATGGCCCTGATGTAAAAACGCTTACAACAAAAAACCGCACAGCCGTGACTGATTTCGCTGTAAACAGTGAAGCTCCATTGTTGATGGTAAATAAGCATACTCTGCCACCGGCAAAAATATATACCGATGAGATAGCAGAACAAAGCGATTACGCAGTACTTGATCAGCAAGCGACGTTTGCTTTGGGATCTCAGTATTATTCAGCGTCAACCAGTTTGCTAAGTGTAGGTATAAAAAGTAGCGACCTATTAAAACAACTTGATTTACAAGCGGGTTATAACATTGATTTGCATGACGGTGCATTACATGGCGGCTTTATACAAGCAAAATACAATGCGTTAAATACAAAGTTTAAGCTTGCGCTATTTGATTATAATTTGGATACATCACATCAATATCAACCTAGCTTAAACGCTGATATTGAAGCCCGAGGTGGTTATGCTGCAGTAAGCCACCCATTGAAGTTTGGCCAGTTACATTTAACCCCAGAATTGGCCTATAACTATACAGATTATAAAAATAGCCATAAAAATTGGACACGGTTGAGTATTGCTCAAAGCTGGCAACATGACCGCCAAGCATTTGCTATTGGGCAGAGTATTTATGCCAGCATTTATGATGGGCAGAATCACAGTAGTCATTGGCAAGGTTATGACTTGGCAGCAAAAATATTTGGTAAAGCGTTTGATATACCACTTTTTGTTAACTTTGAGCAAAAGCAAAGAGATGACAGTAGCCTGACATTAGGCGGCTTTAGTTCTAATTTAATTAATCAGCAGCAAAGTAGTGAATTTGTGCTTGCTGCTGAACTGCCTTTTTATAGTGCAACCACTGAGCGCTACCAAGGGTATGGTGGTGGCATTAGCTTTAAAGAGGGAATGCCTTGGCTTTATTACAAGCAACATCAATTAGATAGCAACGTTTATGCACAAAGTTACGGCTTAAAATACCAAGGTGACTTTAGCTTCGGGATGGGGCCTGCGGGCGTTAATGACTTAACCTTTGATATGGGGTTGTCGCGAGTAGAAGGTGACAGCTTTGAAGATGAAATGCGCGCGTGGTTAAGCTTTTACTATTCATTGTAAAAGCCTATTTAGCTAAGTTACTTACTCGCTTTTAAGGACAGTAACTTAGCTTGATATACATTTAACTTTTGCTTGTCTTTTTCGAGCTCTATCGCTTTCTCAAGTAATTTTTGTGTTTGGTGATTTTTTCCTTGTTGATAGCGAATTTTAGCAAGCTCTAAATAAAGTTCTGCAATATACGGCGCTTTTGTTATGGCTTGTTCAATATGCTCTGTAGCGGTATTAATTCGTCCTGTTTCTAGATCATTTTTTGCAATAACTAAAAGTTCATAAGGATCTTTTTCTACTTCAGCAAGTCGGCTTGCTAATTGTTCAACAAGTTGCTGATCACCAATTTGTTTGGCTAAAACTTGATAATTAGTAAGTAAATTTATATTTATCAGCTTATTATCTAAAGCAGTTTGGTAAATAAGCTGTGCACTTTTTAAATCGCCAGCTCGTCGATGTAAAATTCCAGCCATATTAAATAGCTCAGGATCATAAGGGGTGTATTTATTTGCTTGTAAAATAAGAGAGTACGCTTGATCAAGCTGCTTATCTAAAAGCGCGTCAGCAGCTAAGTTACTATAAAATTTAGAGATTAAATCATTATAATTAGCACTATCAGAATACACACTACCTCTGGTTGGGAAGTAGTCTATTAAGGTTCCTGGGCGAAAAAAAGTGATCACATTTTCTTCTTTTTCAGGCAGTTCCTCTTCTGGGGCATAAACTTTAGTTCTAAAATGGTTTGCTACATAAACCAAGTTATCTTCCTGTGCGTAAACTGGCTCGCTAGTCATTTCTTGAAAGCTGGTTTTAAGCCCTAATGTTTGTGCATAACTTTGGGTAAGAACAGCAAGGCTGATACAGTTACCTTGTGCAAGGTTGAGAGATTGAGATGATGTAAGCGTATCGCCATGATAATTAAAATTAGAGAGCTGATTTTCAAGGTAGTTATAAATAATACGGTCACTACGAATATTAGCTGTTTGTTGTTTTGTTACGAAGGCTAAAAAGCGTGCTTTTTCTGCCTCGGGAAGTTCAAATATAACCTTTTCAGAAGGTGTGGTTTGTTGTACAAATAATGTGTGATTAATTAATGAACTTAATTGTACGAGCTGAGTTTGCGTATTGATTTTGCTGCTGCACCCCACAACAAATAAAAAAGTTAAACTTATTATTACCTTGAACATATTCATTAACTCACTCCCTCGTTGGTTTCACTTTACAAGGGAGTGATTGTTTTATCAAGCATTCGCGCTTCGTCGTTGAGTTAAGCGATTTTTGTGTGATTGCTTTTTACGCTTACGGCGTGTGAGCCATAAATAAAAGCCTGTACCAGCGAGCCATACAGGGCTAAGGCCAACAATACACCATAGTATTTTACTGATAAGCCCAGCAAAATAACCAAAGTGTAGTTTTCTAAAACTGTCTATTACTTGCCAACCAGCACCAGCCTCTCGAATATCCCAGTTAGCGATGTGTTCACCTATTTGCTTATTATAGGTTATGGTATTGGCATATTCACTGGTAAGTGGGTTACTGGTATTTACTTCGCCATAAAGAGTGATATTTTCATCGGACTCTCGTGGAAAAACTAAAAAAGTTGTATTAAAAGTGGGTATTTGCAGCTTGCTATCATTAAGAATCCGCTCAAAAGAGATGTCGTCACTATATAATTTATTTGTAATAGTGTGGTGCTCTTCTTCTGCGTGTTCTATTACTTCGTGATACCACACTGCACCATTAAAATAACCACCTGTAATCGCTAAAACGATAAGAATAGGTGAGCCTAAAACACCGGTCATCTTATGAATGTCACTGAGTACTATTTGTAACGTTGCGCGCCAGCGTACGCTAAATAGTCGCTGCCAAAATTTGCGGTAAATAATTAAGCCAGTAATACCTAAAGTTAATAAAAATAAAGCAAAAAAGAACCCTAATACGGTGCCTGTTTGCCCTGGTAAACTTTTTAAGTCGTTAAGTAAAAAGGTGTAATGGAGCTCTAAAAACCAGTCGGTAAAATAATGAGTTGTGCTTACGGGTTCTGATAAAACTTCTCCTGTGTATTGGTCTAAATGCAACTTATACCAATCGTCAGTGCCACGCTTAACCAAATAAAGCCGGTCGGCGGTGGTGTTATTAAAAAGCTCCCAGCTTCCTACTACATACTCAGGAAAGGCTGCTTCGGCTTTATCTATTAATGAGTCCATAGGTAAGCGAGCAGCTTGCTGCTGTACCACAAAGTGTTTGTCAGGCATCAGTAAGCCGTCTATTTCACTTTTAAACACTAAAACACTGCCAGTAATGCTAATAACAATTAACGGAATAATGGCAATTAGCGCCAACCAACTATGAATTTTAAACAGTGTTTTTCTCATTATTTTAGCTTGTATGTTAAATTACACGTATGCGCATGATAACAGTTATCATTTGTATTGCAATTAGTTAAAGTGGCGTGCTGTGAAGTTTTAGTAACGGTTTTTGTATACTCAAGTTGCCATCACTAAAAACTAAAGTAAGCGTTAAGCTTGTATAAAACCTAGCCAGCCCTACAATGCGCGCACACAAATAAAGCCTTTAAAAACAGATGTTTAAAAAGTGTTTTATTTCTTCCTTTTTATTAACAACAATGTAACGAGCGAGGTTTGCTTTGGCGTATTATTTGCCTATTTTGTCAGTGTTTATTTTGGTTTTTAGTTTTTTACCGCTACTTAATAAAATTATTAAAAACCGCAGTGTATCGGGTGTATCACTGCTAATGATGACATTTGGTTTAGCGCAAAGTGTGTACTTTATTAGCTACAATCTTTATTTTGCTCGCTTTTATATTGCCTTGCCGTTTTTTGCGACAGGATTGTTGAGTGGTTTAATTTTATACTTTTTTGCCCGTTATAATGCCGCTAAACGTCAGAAGCTGCAGTTACTTGGCATGCTTAGCTTTTCGTTATTACCTTTTTTGTTGCTGTTAAACCCTAACCTAGATACTGCCTCTGTGCTAAACGGCTTAACTTATGTGGGCTTAATTATGAGTTCGGTTCGGGTTATGCCACAAACCTATAAAACATTGCGAACAGGGAATATTAGTAACCTGAGTGCGCGCTATTTTAGTTTGCAATTTATAGCAGGTATCTGTGGTTTGTTTGCAGAGCTAGCCATGCCAGTGCAAAGTACTTCGCATATATTAATGTTTATTATGATATTGCTAACTAATGCGCTGCAATTTGCGTGTATGCAGTATTATCGCGTACGTCCTGTGTTGGCATAAAATTATAGTGACCGTTAATTTCATTTGTGGCACTTTGAGTGACCAATAAATAAAAAGTGCCCACTATGAAATTAACTATCCATCAAATCGATGCGTTCAGCAGTGAACTGTTTAAAGGTAATTATGCTGCCGTGATCCCATTGGAGTCTTGGCTTAGTGATGATCTTATGCTGAATATAGCTTCGGAAAACAATGTGTCTGAAACCGCTTTTACTTGTCAGTCGGCAGATGGAAGCTTTGCGATACGTTGGTTTTCGCCATTAATGGAGATTGATTTTTGCGGCCATGCTACTTTAGCGGCGGCCTATGTGCTTTGTGAGCAACATAGTATATCGCAGGTGTGCTTTAGCGCAGAGGCGGTGGGCAAACTGATTGTTAATAAAAATAACGATGGCAGCTTTGCTATGACCTTTCCGAAACAAGCCCCTGAAGAGGTTCAGCTCATCCCTGATGCTCTATTAGCTGGCCTGTCTATACAACCTGTTAAAGTACTGAAAAACCGCCAAGCTTATTTTGCTATTTATGATAATGAGCAGCAGGTTGTAGATCTGAAAACAACTAATGAACAACTAAAAAAATTAGCCCCATTAGATGTGGTTGCAACAGCACCGAGTGTTGAGTATGACTTTATTTCTCGTTATTTTTGGCCTGCCAGTGGGAGTGATGAAGACTTTGTAACCGGCTCAATTCATACTGGGCTTGCCCCTTATTGGGCAGGGCAGTTTGGAAAAAATTCTCTCAGTGCTTATCAAGCCTCACAACGAGGTGGGAAGCTACACTGTGAAGTAGGCAATACAACAGTGACATTAACGGGTCATGCCGTAAGGTACCTTAAAGGCACTATTTACCTTTGAGTTAGTGTAAAAAAGGCCACGTATGACGTGGCCTTGGTTTACTCAGTGTTATTTATGCTTCTAGCGCTTTGCTAATTAAGCGGTCGATATATTTTTTATGTGCTTTGGTTGCGGTATCAGCGCCCCATGCAACCTTTTTATCGGCTATTTGAGTTAGCTGATATAGCGCGGCTGTTTTCGCTAAGTTATCGTATTTACTTGCTTTTTCTAGGCCTGCAATCGCAATTAGCTGATTAACATATTCAATCTGTAAATTATGACTGACTGAATTAGCGGTTTTACTATCAACAAAGATACTTGCAGTTAAATCCTCCATAAATTGCGTAAGGCTGTATTCATTACCATATAAAGCAGTATCTGAAATACGCAGTAACACAGCGGGATGTAGTAGTTGCGCTAGTACACTCTTTTGCATACCTAAAATCATTTTATGCGGTTTAGGGTCTTCGTTTTTACCGTAATGATTAAACCCACGACGCTGCTGCTGCATAAAGTTATACAATGGCTGCATGCTTTGCAGTACATTTGGAGCAAACACATACTCAGCTAAAATAGCCATTGCTTGGGTTTGACGCTCAAGTGGTACCGGTGTAAAAGGCTTTGCTGCATTTTCATCGCCCACGACGGCACGCTCTACATACACGCCACCAATTTGACGAGACACCACGCCTGCTTGTCCACGATACTGGCCAAATAGGCTGTTAGTTGAAGTAACAAGCTGTTGGTAAGACTCACCTTTTACTGTAGCTTTGTCTTTAAGTTCTGCAAAGAGCGTATTGATCAGTGCCATTCTATCTGCCCCGTAAGCTGCAGGGTTAGACGACAAGTCACCTATCATCACGCGAGGGTCTATATGGCGGCCAGGGGCACGCATGTCGTCGGCATCATTACCAAAGGCAAGCGCATGTTCGCTTGAGCGAGCGAGTATTTTATCAAGGCGAGCTTGCTCTGCAGCTTCATCTTTAAGCGCTACGCTGTAGCCGTAATTTATTGCCCAATCATCGTATGGACCTGGTTTAGTTTGGAAAATATCGCCTTGAGTCACACCCGTTGGCGCTATATTTGCTGGCGCATAGTCCATTACCGAGCCGGTAACTATGCCTTGGGTTTTACTTTTGTCGTGAACTTCTTTCTCATCCCACAAAATAGAAGACTTCATGTTGTGATTAAGACCTAGAGTATGCCCTACTTCATGTAAAACCAGCTGAGTTAAGCCTTGGCGTATCATTTGGGTATCTTCAATATCAGCGCCATTTGCTAAGCCCTTGGCCATTATTAGGCTTTGCTGTAATTCATGACCTAAAGAGCAATTGAGTTCTGAATAGTTGGTTGGCTGTGTATGGCTCATCGTGCCTTGAGTATACAGTGTGTCGTATATCCAGCGGTTTTTCATAAATACAAACTCAAGCATAATGTCTGAGCCTAAAATTTCACCGGTTAACGGGTTCGCTAATGCTGGCCCATACCCACCAAACGGTGGTTTGGGTGATGAAGTCCAGCGTAGTACGTTATAGTTAATATCGCCGGCATCCCAATCGGCATCGTCAGGTTGTATTTTCACTTCAAGTGCATTTTTAAAGCCTGCTTTTTCAAATGAGGTGTTCCAAGCAAGTACGGCATCACGCACGGTGTCACGCCATTCAACCGGTGTGGTGTTTTCTATCCACCAGGTAATCGGTTTTACTGGTTCTGAAAGTGCAGCGTTTGGATCTTTCTTTTGTAAATCCCAGCGCTTAATGACATCTTGGTATGGCGCCCAGTCGGTTGACGTCATTTTATCAAACTGATTGGTGAAATAACCAATACGTGCATCATCAAAGCGAGGTTGGTAATTGTTTTCTGGTAAAGCCACAAATGAATGTTGTACTTTTACCGACACACTTCGGGGGTCGCTTACAGCACCTGAACCTCGAACGGTTGGGCTGCTATTGGTAAAAACATAATCAACAACCACATCTAGGTTGTTAGGGTATGGGCGCTGTTTGATGATGCGTGATTTTTTATCGTCTAATTTACCTACTTTAAAACGCTTTTTAGCATTTTTATCGTTCGGGTTAGGCGTAGGAGACACTTTATGTAGCGCTTCACTTAAAAAAAGCTTATTTACATTAAAGGCTATTTTACCTTCTTCTTGTTTTTCTATTTTTATACTTGCAAGCACGGCTTCGCTGATATTAGCTTCACTGGCTTTGGCAAGTGCGCTATTTTCGTTAAATAAGTAGCGAGGGGTTTTACTAATAATATCAATACGATCAAAGTATTTTCTAAATTCAATCAGCTTTGTTTCACGATACGACCCACGAAAATGACCCGCATCAGTTACACCATCAATGGTATGCGCAAAGTACACAAAGGGCGTATCGAGTTGTGATTCGTTTATCACCATTAAGTGATCGCCGGTTTTTTCATCTTGGTAAAGATTAAAAATACCCGCAAATTCGATTTGCCCTTTAATCATTTCAGTTAATGTTTGTGGTTTCTTTTCTTCTTTTTTTTCTGCTGCAACAGCATAGCTGCCACTAAGCGCTATACTCAGCGCCAAGGTAAGTGTGGTTAATTTCATCGTTTAGTCTTTTTTAGTTGTTAATGTAATTTTACTGTACGGTGTGTCATGCTTTTTCGCACAGTATGATTAATAAATACTAACCTAAAGTGATTAGCTTTATGATTTATAATGGTAAAAGATTGTAACAATACATTTATAAAGCGGCTTAACAGTGCTTTTGACTTACCTTTTATTTGCTGAGGAAGACCTTATTTATACCTTTTTGTAACAGTTGCTTACAAATGTCACGTTAATGTTTCATTAAGCTTTGGTATCATAGTGCTAATAGTAATTTGGGAGAAATAAACAGATGCAAGGTAATGTACTTAGATGGGCTTTTCCATTTGTAGCACTGGCATTAGGTGTTGCTGGTTTTGTTGCAATTAATGCGATTGCAAAAGAGTCAGACAAAAAAGAAGTCATAGACACTCGACCAACGGTGCAAGTTGAAGCCGTTTCCGCTAACGATCATCAAGTTATCATTAATAGTTATGGTGAAGTGCAGCCACTAGAAAATACCCAACTTTCAGCGCAAGTGTCAGGTGAAGTCGTCAGCTGGCATCCAAGCTTTGTGGCGGGTGGTGTTGTGGGTCGCGGCGAAACCTTATTTACTATTGAAAAAGATAACTACGAGGCTGCGGTATTGCAAGCTGAAGCTGAACTTGCCCGCGCTCAAGCGATGTTAATTGAAGAGCAAGCGCAAGCCAAAGTCGCAGAAGACGAAGCAAAACGTTTCCCAAATAAAGCACGTACAGATCTATTTTTACGCAAACCACAAGTGCTGAGTGCGCAAGCATCAGTTAAGTCGGCGCAAGCAGCATTAAAAAGAGCCCAACGCGATTTAGACAATTGTGAAATCACCGCACCTTACGATGCATTAGTGGTTAGTCGGAATGTGGGGGTTGGCCAGTTTGTTAGTATGGGCGCTCAAATTGCCGAGCTGAATAATATTGAAACCGCTGAAGTGATTATTCCGATCGCTGGCTTTGACAGTGTGTTTTTACCTGAGCGCGTTAAAGGGGTAACGGCAACCGTTATCAAAACAGGATTCAATGGGTTTACTCGCCAAGCAGTAATAGACCGCGATTTAGGGATTGTTGATAACGCGACTCGCATGAGCAGTTTAGTGGTAAGAATTGAAGATCCTTACGGACTGACTAATCAGCAGCCTGCAATTAAATTTGGCACTTATGTACAAGTAAACTTTGCCGGCACTATGCTCAATAATATTTATCGTTTACCGCAAGAGTTAGTAAATAACCAAACCGTGTGGATAGTTAATGATGAGCAACAGTTAGAGCCGCGTAAAGTAAAAGTGATTCGTGAAGAAGGCGAATATTTTTATATTAGCGATGGCTTACAAGCCAACGATAAGCTCGTTACCACCTTACCGGAATACCCTCAAAAAGGCATGGCAGTAAAAATAGCCGGTTTAACAGAGACTAAAAATACAGATGCAGCAGAAAATGCATCCATTGAAAAACTTTAAGGTAGGGTGAGTTATGAATAACACAGAACAGCCCAATACAACCAAACAAACAGGGTTAATTGCGTATTTTGCTAACAACTCTGTTGCTGCCAATTTAATGATGTTTTTTATTATTGTAATGGGGCTTATAAGCTACTTTACCATTCAGCGACAAATGTTCCCTAATATAGAAGTTAACTATATTACTGTAAATGCAAACTACCCGGGGGCGTCGCCACAAGAAATTGAAGAAAGTATCTTAATAAAAATTGAAGAGTCGCTAAAAGATATAACTGAGATAAAAAAAGGGGTATATCGCGCTTTTCGTAATGGGGGTTCTGCCAGCCTTGAAATTAATACTGACGCAGAGCTTACCGACGTTCTCGATAAGGTAAAACTGCGAGTAGATGGTATCGCGACTTTTCCTGCAGGAATGGAGCCGGTTACCATTAGTCAAATAGAGTTTCGCCAAGATGTAATTGGCATGACGCTCGTTGCCGACCTACCGCTAAATGAGCTTAAGCCAATCGCAAATCAGGTTGAAGATGAACTCTTGCAGTTATCGAATGTATCTTTAGTGGTAAACGATGTGCCACTGGATGAAATTGCCATAGAAATAGAACCCGATACATTGCGCCAATATAATTTAACCTTATCGGATGTAGCGAACGCGGTACGTCGTTATTCGGCTAACTTTTCAGCCGGACAATTAAAAACTGATGCGGGTGTTATTTCGGTTCGAGTAGAAAATCAGTTTTATTCTGGTGAAGAGTTTAGGCAAATTCCGGTAAAAATTGGCGCCAATGGTGCCAAAGTGTTGCTACAAGATATTGCTATAATCAAAGATCAGTTCGTTGAAGGTGAGCGTTACTTTAAATTTAATGGCGAAAACGCGGTTTATTTATCGGTAAAAGCCACCGAAGATCAAAACATTATTCCGGTGGCCGATTCGGTTAAAGCGTATATTGATCAAAAAAATAAAGAACTGCCATTGGGTGTACGTATAGAGCCGCTAATGGACTTTACTTACTATCTAAATGCACGCTTAGACATGATGAAAGCTAATTTGCTGCAAGGTGCAATTTTAGTCGCTATTATGCTTTCGTTATTTTTACGTTTTAAGCTCGCACTGTGGGTAATGATTGGTTTACCAGTGTGCTTTTTAGGTGCGATGATGCTGATGCCGTTATTTGGTATCACAATTAATATTGTGTCTTTATTTGCCTTTATTATGGTGCTGGGGATTGTGGTGGACGATGCCATTGTCATAGGTGAAAGTGCCTACACCGAAATAGAAAAAAAAGGCGGCGGTGTTGTTAATGTGGTTAATGGCGCTAAACGAGTGGCAACCCCTGCCACCTTTGGTGTACTAACAACCATTGCGGTATTTGCGCCGTTTACGCTTTCAAGCGGCCCTGAAAGTTCCTTTTTTATAGGTATTTCAGTGGTGGTGATTTTATGTTTAATATTTAGCTTGATTGAATCTAAGCTGATATTACCGGCGCACATTGCGCATACTCACTTTTCTCCTATTAACCCTGACGGTTGGCGAGCACGCTTTAATAAGCGCTTTTTTGGCTTTGTAAATGGGCCGTATAGGCAGTTTATTGTTAATTGTATAAAGTGGCGTTGGACGGTGCTGTTTAGTTTTATTGCGCTACTAATTTTCACCTTTGCGTTAATATCGTCAAATCAGGTGAGAATGATCCCATCGCCTAAAGTGCCGCATGACTTCCCGCAAATTAATGTTGAGATGAACGATAACGTATCAGACATCCAAACTATTAATGCTATTCGCCAAATCGAAGCCATGGTGCTTGAAATAGATAAGCAAACCGAGCGCGAAGAAGGGCAAAAGATGATTCGTGATGTATTGGTATTTAACCAAGGTCGTACAGAGGCGCAGTTATTAGCGCCATTGGTTGATGAAGATTTACGCCCTTATAATGCCTTTGAGCTTTCGCGCCGCTGGCGTGAAGCGATGCCTAATATTGCGGGCGTTAAATCGTTAACTATTCAGGATGATGTTGGCGGTGGAGGTGGCGGTGGTAACGGTGAGTTTGGTTACTTGCTGTATGGCTCTGATATCGATACATTGAATGAAGCAGGGCGTCGCTTTATTGGATTATTGCAGCAGCAAGAAGGCTTATTTGATATAAGCTCTACCATTGATCCTGCTAGCAAAGAAGTACAAATGAGCTTAAAACCAGTCGCCTTTGACTTAGGGTTAGATTTGGCCTCAATTGCAAATCAAGTCGGTGCCAGTTTTTATGGTGGCGAGGCGCAACGTGTTATTCGTCGCGGTGAAGAAGTACGGGTGATGGTACGTTACCCTAAGCTTACTCGCGAAGCGTTTTCATCGCTTAAACACGCGGTTATCACCACGCCCCAAGGCAAAGAAGTATTGCTAGGAGATGTGGTTGAGCTAACTGAAACCCCTGGTATTAGTTATATTCGTCGTGAAGGTGGTTATCGTACTGTTTATGTGTATGGCAACATTGATGAGGAAGTGATTGAGCCAGGCGAAGTGGTTAAGCAAGTAAAAGAAAATTTACTACCACAACTGTTGGACGAATACCCAAGTGTTAAGTCAGAACTAGGTGGCGCAATTGAAGAGCAACAAGCGCAAGCTAATGAGCAATTGTTATTTTTTGCTGGTGGTATGATTTTAGTTTATATATTACTTGCCGTGCCGTTAAAAAGTTACTCACAACCTCTCATTGTAATGTCGGTTATTCCATTTAGTTTAACGGGAGCAATATGGGGTCATTTTTGGTTTGGTTTAGATATTAGTTTAATGTCGGGCTTTGGTTTAATTGCTGCTGCAGGGGTGGTTATTAACGACTCTTTGGTGATGACTGATTTTATTAATCAGGCGCGTCGAGCTGGTATCAGTATAAAAGATGCGGTTATTGAAGCAGGCTGTGCACGCTTTAGGCCCATATTACTTACCTCAATTACGACCTTTGCAGGGGTATTGCCGATTATGTTTGAAACCAGTTTACAAGCCAAATTTGTAATACCTATGGCGGTAGCTCTGGGCTTTGCGGTTATGTTTGCAACACTGATCACCCTTATTTTGGTGCCATGTTTGTATATTATTTTAACCGACATAGGCGCGCTATTTAAGCGCCCGTTCGCAAGTAAAAAAGCGAGCGTAAGTTAACATCACCCAGATCATGTAGCTGAAAAAAGCCAACCGTTTATAAAGCGGTTGGCTTTTTTGTTTTATGCTCATTAGTGCAAACTTTAGTATTGTTTTTAAACTCTGGTTACATTCTTTTGTTTGATTATTGCAACATTGCGAATTACAATCAGTCGGTATTGGTATTACACAATGGTTTTTAGCCTAATACTTTAGTTAACGCATATTAGCTCATGAGCTAGTTTGCCTGTTGAAAGCCATATGATATGGGCGACGTTTGACTCTTTAAGGTGTTGCAGTGTTTATACATTCATCATTAACATGTGGAGAATGGTTAACTATTGGTTGTCTTGGGCTCGATCAGTATAGCCAGCTCTTTGTTGGTGATACGGTTAGTGTGAGCTTTTACGATGAGCATGGCGAATTAACTCAGCTAGCGTTTGATTATGAAATACTCTCTCCAGAGCAGGGCGAACCGCATGCTTGGAGTTTGCTGGTGGTTGAGCATATTAATATGCATATTCCGCTTGTGTGCGCTGGCAGAATGACAGAGCAAGGATTGGTGGTTGCGTACCGACATAACAAAATATTTGCACTTGAAAGCAGTGGTATTTGTAGCGCGGTGGTTCACTTTAATCGCGCTGAAAAAAATAAAAAATTAATCACAGTCAATAGCCTTGGATACGACGCGGTTTATCCTCAAAATGGCGATATGTACAGTGCGGGCACCAAAGTATTACAGCCAAAAACAGGGCATATATACCAGTGTAAGGCATGGCCATTTAGTGAGTTTTGCCGTGTGAGTGAGAATAGCGCTATGTTTGAGCCAGGCGTTGGTGAAAGCTGGGCGATGGCTTGGCAGCAAATACAGTAAATCAACTTCCCTTAGGTATAACGACAACAATAAAAATTCTCGTAGTTTTTAGTTATCGAATTTATACCGCTTTAGCCCACTCAACTATGAGTGGGCTTTTTTATTTTTATGATAAACTGACCGCCATTGTTATTTTTTAAGCGGTTTTTTTGTGTCTTCTTCTGATTATTCTTTAAGCTTATTACCTAATTTCCCTGTTGCTAAAAAGCAAGCTCATGCGCTGACTACTCATGCTAAAACACGCAGTGATGATTATTATTGGATGCGCGATGATGAGCGACAAAATGCCGATATACTCGCACATTTAGCGCAAGAAAATGCCTATTGTGATGCACAATTAGCTGCCATTAAGCCACTACAAAATACATTATTTGAGGAGCTTAAAGGTCGTATTGTAAAAGACGATAACACTGTACCGGTAAAAGACGGCCAGTATTGGTATCACTCAGAGGTTCGCGGAGATGATGAATATGCGCGTCATTATCGCAGCCGCAGTATGGCAATGGCTGATAAAGAGCTACTACTTGATGTTAATGAACTTGCCAATGGCTATGAGTTTTATGAGTTAGGGGAAGTGGCGCTGAGCCCCAACGAGCAATTAATGGCTTACTCTGAAGATACCGATGGCAGACGGATATACACAGTACGGTTTAAAGATTTAAGCAGCAATAAAATGCTCGACGATGTACTTGAGATTACCGAGGGGCAAGTGGTTTGGGCGAACGACAATAAAACCGTATTTTATGTAAAAAAGGATTTAAAAACCTTATTAGGTTATCAAGTTTTTAGACATGAACTAGGGACTGAGCAACACCAAGATGTACTGGTATACGAAGAGCAAGACAGCAGCTTTTTTATGGGCTTAGGTAAAAGCCGTGATGAAAGCTTAATTATTATTGATTTAGCGAGCACAGAAACTAACGACATGTGGGTGCTTGATGCCAATCAACCGCAAGGTGAGTTTACCGCTTTAATGCCGCGCGAAGAGGGGCATGAATTTGATATCGATAAGCTTGGTGATATTTTTTATATAGTGACTAACTGGCAGGCCAAAAACTTTAGATTAATGACCGCAACAAGCGACACCATTACTGATAAAAACCAGTGGCAAACACATACCCCTCATCGTGAAACTGTATTATTAGAAGGCGTTGAACTATTTAACGACTTTTTAGTGCTTAGCGAGCGCGAACAAGGCCAAGCACGCTTTGTTGTGGTTAATAAAAACGGCGAGCGAATGAACCTTGAGTTTGATGATCCTTGTTACTACGCCGCTATTGCGATGAACCCAGAGCCAAGTGTAACCCATGCACGCATTTACTATTCAAGCTTAACAACGCCAGGTTCGCTCTATAATGTTGATTTAACCACAGGCGAAAAAACCTTACTTAAACAACAAAAAGTACTCGGTGATTTTAACGCAGAAGACTACCAGTCAGAGCGGCTTATGGTAAGCGCTCGAGATGGAGTAAAAGTACCCGTGTCGTTGGTATATCGTAAAGATAGCTTTAACAAAGATGGCTCAAATCCGTTGTTTCAATATGGTTATGGCGCGTATGGGATCACCATAGATCCTAGTTTTTCGAGTACGTCACTTAGCTTACTCGACCGTGGTTTTGTTTATGCGATTGCGCATGTGCGTGGAAGCGAAATGCTTGGGCGATCATGGTACGAACATGGTAAAAAACAGCATAAACAAAATAGCTTTAATGACTTTATAGATGTAACCAAAGCGCTCACTGAGCAAGGATACGGCAACAAAAGTAAAGTGTTTGCCTCTGGTGGCAGTGCTGGGGGGTTATTAATGGGAGCTGTGGTAAATCAAGCGCCTGAACTTTACTGTGGAGTGGGCTGCCATGTGCCATTTTTAGATGTGCTCACCACTATGTTAGATGAAAGCATTCCGCTTACAACAAATGAGTATGATGAATGGGGTAACCCAAACGACCCCCATTTTTACGACATTATTGAAGCGTATTCACCGTACGACAATATTAGTGCGCAACACTACCCCAATATACTGGTGACAACCGGCTTGCACGACTCACAAGTACAGTATTGGGAACCAATGAAATGGGTGGCTAAAATGCGTGAATATAAAACCGATGATAATATTTTAGTGTTTAAAACCGACATGGATGCAGGGCATGGTGGGGCATCGGGTCGCTTTAAGAGCTTAGAAGAAAAAGCGCTAGAAATGGCCTTTTTTATCGCTTTATCATAGCCCGTAAATGATTGTTACAAAAAAGCCTCAGTAATAACTGAGGCTTTCTATTTTTTAAAATAACTTAATCTAGGTAGGCTTTTAACATCCACACTAGTTTTTCTTGCTCTTTAATGTAGTCACTCATTAATGACGCGGTACCTTCATCATCAGCTTCAGCGGCTTGTGCAAGAATATCGCGCTGCATTTTAATTAAGCTGCTGTATCCGGCAAGTAAGTTCTCTACTGCGGTTACGCCATCGCTGATCCCTTTTGCTTCTTTAATTTCACTTACTTCTAAGTAATCTGAAAATGCATGTAGCGGTGCACCATCAAGCGTTAAAATACGTTCTGCGATTTCATCTACTTTTAATAGTAGTAAGTTATAAATTTCTTCAAACTTTAAATGTAATTCAAAAAAGTTTCGGCCTTTAATATTCCAGTGAAAACCGCGCGCATTCATATATTGAATTTGATAGCTGCTTAAAAGCGTATTCAGTGACTTAATAATATCTTCACTTTTTGTACTGTTTAAACCAATTGCATTTACTTGCGACATACTTTGCTCCTTAAATAACCGTTTTATGAATTTGTTTACACCTTGTTCAATACAGTCAGTATTACCTAAGATGGTGTATTAATAAAATCGTTTATACATATTGGTGTAATAGCTAAAAGCTATCACCTTAGCTCGACTTTTTAAATAAGTTAGCTAACGCTGTTCAATAGATATGGGTTGTGTTTATAAAAATACTACCTTGAGCAGCGAAATTGTTTATTTTGTGAGTACAAAATATGATCTAAAACAAGCTTTTGACAGGCGCAGCGGACACTTATTTTATTTATTGATGTAGGTCAAAAAACGCTCATAAGTAAAGCGCATAATCACTATAACCCAACTTGATAGGGATCACTTTATTGAGTTAAGGGGCTACTTGATTAGATACGGAGAGAAATTATGGAAGCTAAAACACGTAAAGAAAATAAAGCTGAACTCATCGTTATTGGTATTGCTTTGCTAGGGTTTGTATTAGGGTTAGTTGCGCACTTAGCGGGTGCGAGTTTTGCAAACTCTGATGCCTTTGGCTATATTGCTGCACCAATGCCCTTAGTGCTAGGTATTATATTTTTGATCAGCTACAAAGTGGCGGCTGCAGCCGAGGACTAAATGTCCTCATTCAAACGATCAAGAATATAATTAACGACTTGGCGTGAGTAAATCATACTGGTATGGCTTAAGTGAAATACCTTATGTTCGGCCATACCCTTTAGCTTGGTTTCATCTAGTAATACGGTGCCATCAGAGCGGCTGCCTTTTACAATGAGTGGCATTAAGCCAATCGGTAAGTCGCCGGCAATGCTATATAGCTTGGCTTTAAAAGGCCAATCACCATTCTTAGAGAGTAAAAACTCAACGCTATTTTTTAATAATAGCTCGAACCCTTTTTGCTGCATTTTTTCAGCAATATGGCTGCCAGTATGTGGCGTTCCTAAGGTGATTACCTTTTCAACATGATGACTTGGCGCTGAGTTTGCCTCTAAATAGGCGCGAGCAACTAAGCCCCCCATAGAGTGACACACTAAAGCAGAAGGCTCGTTGCCAATAAATTCATCTATTTGCGAAAAAATAGCATCCCGATTAGGGTCACGCGTATTGTAGGTAAGGTTTAAAACTTTCACCCCCGACTCCTCCAAGCGTGAGCACAACGGGCGCATAACCAAGCCAGACATATATAAGCCATGTAAAACAATAACGTGTTTAACTTTCATACGCCCCCTAATACCAATTTTATTAAAAACATGATCATTCTAGCGTATTAAATAATCCGCTACCTACGTTAAAAATTATTTATATAGAACAACTATATGTCACAATTTTCGCCTTGTTACCGACTTATTTACTTGTCGCTATAATAGATAACTAATTTAATGCAATTGGTATAACCTATTCTAGTTACATTAATTGCTGAGGTTTTATCTCAATATTGGTAGTGTCGGTATTAACCCAAACTTCGCCATCTTGAATGGTAATTGCCAATTTAATATTACGATCAACCAACGTAGCTAATAGCTGAGTAGCAGCATAATCAAGACTAAAGATGCTTAAGTTTTTAAACTCATACAATTTAGGCTGATGCTTTTGCCACCAAATAGCTTGGTTATTCTCGCCATAGGTATATAAAATTACTTTTTTAGCTTTATTACAGGCTTTTTTAAGGCGCTTTTCATCTGGTAACCCCAGCTCAATCCACAGCTCTATTTCTTCACTGTAATTGACATGCCAAAGCTCCGGCTCATCATCAGCGCTTAACCCTTTGGTAAACTCTAAACCATCACAGCTATTAAGTGCAAAAGCGAGTAAGCGGATCATCAACCGCTGATCTGTTTCTGATGGGTGTTGTGCCAAGGTCAGGTGAAAGTCTTGGTATACGTGACGGTCCATATCGCTAAGCGATAGCTGCGCCTTCATGATGGTAGATTTGAGAGCCATAGTGTCTTATATGAAAAAATTTGCGTCAGTATAGCGCAATTAAATGAATTGCCAGTTAAAATAGCTACAAATTATATGTTAGGAGTTAAAAATGGCTATCCAGTGGTTCCCTGGGCACATGAATAAAGCCCGAAATGAAATTAAAGAAATAATGCCACAAATGGATGTGATCATTGAAGTGCTAGATGCGCGCATTCCTTACAGTAGCGAAAACCCGATGGTGGCTACCCTGCGTGAAGGTAAGCCGGTCATCAAAATTCTCAATAAAGCCGATTTAGCTGATCCTAAAATGACGCAAACCTGGAAAGACTATTTTGAGCAAGAAAATGGCGTAAAAGCCATTGCATTTGGTAACGATAAAGCCGCAGAAGTGCATCGAATTAATGAGCTGTGTAAAAAGTTAGTGCCGCATAAAGTCGGTGCCGATAAGCAAATTAAAGCCATGATCATGGGTATTCCTAACGTAGGTAAATCGACGCTCATAAATGTGCTTGCTGGGCGTATAGTGGCTAAAACGGGTAACGAGCCTGCAGTTACTAAGGCGCAGCAACGTATTAAACTTGATGATGGCATTATGCTTTACGATACGCCAGGGATGCTGTGGCCAAAAGTAGAGAACGAAAACTCAGGTTATCGTTTAGGCGCAACCGGTGCGATACGTGATACCGCTATTGAGTACGAAGAAGTGGCAAGTTACACCGCTGAGTATTTATTGCATGCTTATCCTGAGCTTTTAAAAGCGCGCTATAAATTAGATGAACTGCCAGAAAGCGATTGGGAGTTTGTTGAAATGGCGGGTAAAAAGCGCGGCTGTATTCGCGGTGGTAACCAAATCGATACGTATAAAATGTCGGAAATTCTAATTAATGAATTACGAGATGGCATTATCGGTCGTATTACCATGGAAACACCTGCCATGCGTGAAGAAGAAGAAATAATGGTGGCTGGATTGCGCGCGGCAGCAGAGGCGAAAAAGCAAGCCAAAGAAGAAGAGAAAAAACAACGCCGAGCACGTGCACGAAAAAACCGTCGTTAATTTATAAAAGCGCAGGTTAAGGCCTTACGCACTAAATTACAGACATAAAAAAAGCCCGTAAGGGCTTTTTTAGTTTCATATCTACCGTCACCGATATGAGCAATGTAGCAAGTAAATGAGTAGGGCGGAAACAGGTCATAAACAGCAAGGGGCGTTGTGGTTTATAACAGGTTTCCATAGCTGTTAACGTGCGCCACACGTTGTTTCAGGGTCGAGAAACAAATGAACTTTTCCGTCACAAGAAGTATGCTTCGTCTTGTTGATAGTGATTATCAATTAGATTTAAACAACTGTCAACACCTAAATGCAAATAATTCTTATTTTACCTTTTTGTTCATTTATAGCACTAAAGTAAGGGCTGCTTTTTGCTACACATCCCCTTATGGTAAGTTAAGTATTATAAAAATAATAACAAGAACAAAAATATGTTTTCAATTTGGTTTATTAGCCTTATTGCTGTGGTGTATCTAGGGATATTATTTGCAGTTGCGGGCTGGGCGGATAGGCGTAAGGTACTTCCTTTCAAAGGTTTAACCTACGGGCTGTCATTGGGTGTTTATTGTACCTCATGGGCTTTTTACGGCACCACAGCACAAGCGGCTAGTAATGGCTGGTGGTTGGCGCCTACCTATGCGGGCACGATTATATTATTTATTTTTGGCTGGCAGCTGTATTGTCGTATTGCGCATATTTGTCGACAGCAAAAGCTTACCTCTATGGCTGACTTTATTGCTACTCGCTATGGGCAGTCGTCGAGTTTGTCAGGGCTTATTTCACTTATTTCAGTGATAGCAATTGTACCGTATATTTCTTTACAACTTAGTGCGACCGCACAAAGTATTAATTTACTAACCGACCGAGCCCCGACTCAAAGTAACCAAGTATGGGCAGACAGTACGTTTTATATTACGTTATTGCTGGCTTTATTTGCTATTTTATTTGGCGCTCGCAGGCTTAAGCCCAGTGAGCATAACCCCGGGTTAATTGCCAGTATTGCCTTTGAATCAATTGTTAAGTTACTTGCCTTTATTGCGGTGGGCTTGTATGTGTGTTTTTCTATATTTGATAGCCCTATAGCTCTGTATGAACAGGCGCAAGCGCTAAACATACCAACACACGTTGCCGCGACTCAAAGCCCCGTTTATGTTTATGTTGCACATACCTTGTTGGGGATACTGGCAACGTTATGTTTGCCGCGTCAGTTTCATATGAGCTTTATTGAAAACAATAACAATAATGAACTGGCAACTGCTCGCTGGTTATTTCCGTTGTATTTATTAATGATCAACTTATTTATTTTACCTATAGCTTACGCTGGGCTGGTTTATTTTAGTGATAGTAGCGTTGGTCAAGATACCTTCGTATTAGCGCTGCCAATGGCGACAGATAATAGCGGGGTAACCTTACTGGCCTTTTTAGGTGGCTTTTCAGCGGCCACAAGTATGGTGATTGTGTCGGCAATTGTGCTGTCGGTGATGATCACTAATGATTTTATTAATCAGTTTATTTTGCGTCGCTCACAGTTAACGTCAAGCAGCCGAGGATTGGATAAAAACAACTTATTGCATGCGCGTAAAATTGTAATTGTACTTATTTTATTACTCAGCTATTTCACTCATAGAGTGCTTGCAGAAACCACCACACTTGCAACCGTTGGGCTTATGTCGTTTACCTTAGTTGCGCAATTTGCTCCTGCGATGATTATTGGTTTATGGTGGCGCCACGCATCGTGTCGTGGTGCACAGCTCGGTATTTTAAGTGGCTTTGTAATTTGGGGTTACACTTTACTGCTACCTAATTTAGCCAGTGGTTTTGGCAGCCAAAGTAGTTGGTTAATAGAAGGGCCATGGCAAGTTGCTTGGTTAGCGCCCACTAATTTACTTTCATTGAATTTAGAAAGTATTAGCCAATCATTACTGTTGTCGTTAGGGGTTAATACGTTAGTGTATTTGCTTGTACCACTATTTAGTCGTGCAACGCTTGCTGAGCGCCTGCAAAGCAATAAGTTCATATCTCAATTAAACGACTCGCGATTAAACACCACATTACAGCCACTCAATTATGAAGATTTAGGGGCATTATTACAGCGTTTTGCTGAAAAAGACGCGAGCCATTCTTTAGTGCAGCAGTATTTTCCGCATGACAAAAGCCAATGGAAACGTATCGCTAATGTTGAGCTTGAGTTATTAGTTGAGCGTGAAATGTCAGCGGTTATTGGTGGTGCATCAGCACGGCTAATTTTAGATGTAGCGAAAAATGAGCAGCGTCAGCCTTTAGAGCAAGTTGCTGAGTTTGTCGATGAAGCTAGCCAAGTGCTTAAATTTAATCGTGATTTACTGCAATCTACCATTGAAAACATTCAACAAGGTATTAGCGTAGTAGATAGTGAGTTGCGTTTGGTCGCTTGGAATCAGGGCTATAAGCACATGTTTAATTACCCCGATAGTGCTTTATATATAGGCCGACCCGTTGCCGATATTATTCGCTTTAACGCTGAGCGAGGCTTATTTCGTGGTGAGGATATTAATACAGAAGTCGATAAGCGTTTAGCTTATTTAAAACAAGGCAGTGCGTATAAATATCAATGCGCACATAGTGATGGCCGAGTATTTGAAATGCAAGGTAACCCTTTACCTGGCGGTGGGTTTGTAACGACCTACACCGACATAAGTGAGTTTGTAAAACAACAAAAAGCACTCACCGAAGCGAATGTTAGTCTTGAAGAAAAAGTGGCTACGCGCACTGCAGCATTAACACAGGCTAACCAAGCGCTTTCTAAAGCTAAGCAAGTAGCAGAGCAGGCAACAGTAAGTAAAACGCGTTTTTTTGCCGCGGCGAGTCACGATTTATTGCAGCCATTTAATGCCGCAAGTTTATTTTGTTCGCTAATGAACGAAAAAGCCCAAGATACTGAGCTTAAAGATCTAGCTATGAATATTAAAAATTCCTTAGCAAGTGCAGAAGAGCTACTTTCGAGTATTTTAGAGTTAACTAAACTCGATTCAGGTTCGTTTAAAGTACAGTTAACGGAATTTAATGTGAGTAGTTTAATAGATCCACTGCGTAATGATTATTTAGCACTAGCCCAAGAAAAAGGCCTCGGTTTTATCGTTGAGTCGTGCGATGCGCGAATTTATACCGACAAAGCATTACTTAAGCGTGTACTAAGAAACTTACTTAGTAATGCTATACGCTACACAGAGTATGGTGAAGTACGTTTAAAAGTTTTACTTGATGAACATCATGTATCGTTTGTGATTGAAGATACAGGCATAGGCATTGCTACCAGTGATCAGCAGAGTATTTATCAAGAATTTAAGCAGCTGGGTGATAAACCTAACGCCGAGGGATTAGGATTGGGGCTTTCTATCACCAAACGTATTTGTGATTTATTAAATATTCCTTTGGTAATGGGCTCTCAGCTTAATAAAGGCACTCAATTTACTTTAACCATGCCATGCAAACCTAGTTTAAAAACACCAGCCACTGCGCATGTACCTGCCAATTCAGAAACTGAATTGGGTCGTTTATGTATTTGGCTTGTGGATAACGATCGTAATGTACTTGAAGCGCTAAAACAGTTGCTAGAAAACTGGGGCTGTGAAATTGCCACCGCCACTAACTTAATTGAACTTGAGCAACTCAAAGCAGAAAATACACTACCACAACTACTTATTGTTGATTATCAATTGGATGATGGTGTAACGGGGCTTGAGGTGATTGAACAAGCAGGATTAATGACGTTGCCTGCCATTGTTAATACTGCAAACCACGATGAGCAAATACGCGAGCGCGTACTCGATGCAGGTTATCCTTTATTGTACAAACCACTTAAAGCACCGGCATTAAAAAGAATGATAAAACGACTAACTTTACTTTAAGGCAAGTGGGTTAATAACACACCAGAGCCTTGTTTTTCATGATTTTTAGCTATGTTTAAATCACTAATTGCGGGTGAAAGGCATGACTTGCTAATTATTATCGATTAATTAAACTTATTCGATAACATATCACAGGCCTGCTGATAATGTTGCCAGTAGCCAATACTCTTGCTATTGAGTGGTTGGCGAATTTGCACTTTGCTAGCAGTAGCCGAGGCGCTGTTGCTTTTATAAAACGCTAAGCAGCTGGGCTGCCATTGTAAATTACAAAAATTAAATAATGTTTGAGTTTGCAAGGTGGCATCTGTTACTAGCTCTTCATAGTGTTGAATCATTACATTATTAGGATACTTTTTCTGAAAGTGGTTGATAAGTAACTTATAATCTTGATAAAAATGAGCAATATCTTGTAAGTCATAGCTGTAATGATGAAATGCACTGTGCGGGCTATATAGCTGCCTGTAATTTGCAATGCAGCTATCCACAGGGTCGCGCAGCATACAGACTATTTTTGCCTCTGGAAACGCAGCTAAAATAAAATCAATAAAGTAAAAATTAAAGGGTTGCTTGTCACAGCTTCTAGGTGAAGTCATCATGCTTTCGCAGCGCGATTGGTAGCCATTTAAGGGGTTATCAAGCGTAAACTTTTGAAATGCCTGCTCAATCATACGGATATCTAAAACATATTTTGACGCCGCAGTGCTTTGTAGTAACTGTGCAATGTCATTTAGCTCCCCAAGGCCGGTCACCTCGGTACTTTGATTAATAATTTTTTCTACTAATGTGGTGCCTGAGCGAGGCATACCCATGACAAATATGGGTGAGAAGTCAGCGTTTTTTGCTGTTAATTGAATCTTTTCACTTAATGCTATTAATTGTTGGCAAAATATTTGGTGTTTGCTGGCTTCATAGTTTATCTGATGTTTTATAGCCAATTTACTATCACGAAAGTAACTAAAAGCTTGTTCATAATCACCAATATGTTCGTGATTTAGTGCCAAACTGTGATAAATCATTTGCTGTTCTGTTGCAGTTAAGCTACTACTAAGTCGTTTTTTTAGCTCGGTAATGTGTGTTTTTGCTTCAGTTGAAGTATTTAGTTCTGCAAGAGAGTAATGTGCTTGTAAGTAACTTGGCTCGCGTTTTAAAAGCGCTAATAATAGCGTTTTTGCGTGATCTAATTGGCCATTTATTTTATAGGCAATGGCTAAGTTGTAATTAATTTTGGGGTGTGTAGGTGCGGCTTCATAAGCTATTTTTTGCCATGCTAAAGCATGTTCATAGTCACCAAGTCGAGTCGCTATATTAGCTAAGGTATCCCACTCTAGAGGCCCATAACCTTGATACTTGATAGCTTCCTGATAGTAACTGGTCGCCATTGTTACGTCACCCTTTAGTATCATTAGCTTAGATAAATGCAGCACATATAAAGGATGGTTATTGATTGTTAAGGCTTTTTCTATCAGTTGTATGGCTTTGTAGCTGTCGCCTGCAGCAATATTCACTTCGGCTAGTAGGTAATAGCAAAAATGGTCTGTCGCATCGTACTGTAATTGCTTAACTAGCAGTTGGTGAGCGGCGGATAACTGGTTATTGTTTATTGCTGTAAATACCTGTTTTTTTAACTGATGTTGATGTGCTGTTAGCATAAATAACCTTAACGAGAGGTAATAATAAAGCCTTGCTGATTATCAACAAGGCTTTTAACTATCGCTCAGTTTTATAGTTCAAAGTTATAAGTAAACTTCATACCAATAGTGCGAGGAGTTGTTGTATAGTGAGCGTATACGCGTTGTAATTCAGGTAACGCTTTATTAGCGCCAGAGGTCGACATACCAGCCCATGACTTATCACGGCGTACCGAAGTAAAAGCATACTTATCGAACAAGTTGTCGATATATAATGTAGCTGACCACATATCACCTGTTAACTTAGCTGATAAGTTGCTTAATGAATAGCCAGCTAATGTCTCACCATCGTCTCTTAAGCCCACTTTGGTAATCATATCGCTTTGTGCAGTCATACCGTAGTTAACGCTCAGTAGTTTATCGTCGAGCACATCTTGCTCATAACGAAGGCCGAATGAAAACTGATGCTCAGGGGCGCCGGGTAATCGATCCCCATTCATAGCGCCAATGCCAATACCAAATAAATCTGGTGCATCTTCAGTTAGTTCTGCTTTTGCATAAGCGTAAGTCGCGTAAGCTGTCCAGTGATCGCCAATGATTGCACGAGATGAAATTTCTACGCCTTTTGAGTTTGCTGAGCCTGCATTTGATGTAATAAGCTCTTGGCCATTAACAGTAGAGCTACCCACTTGGGCGTCATTCCAGTCAACATTAAAGAGTGCAGCATTAAAGTGCAATCGATTTCTGAGCCAGGTTGATTTAAAGCCAAGTTCATAGTTTACCGTGGTATCAGCCTTATAGTCTTCTTCACTTGGAAGAGCACAAACAATTTGCTGTTCTGGTAACACATCTGGACACGGCGCAATACCATTACCGCCACCAATTCGAAACCCTTCACTGACAGTAAAGTAAGCGAGTACACCAGAATCAAACGTATAGTTTGCATTAAACTTAAATAGATTACCGTTATCATTGGCGCTAACATTTTCCATCTCAATTTGGTCAAGAGACGAGAAATTGCCAGAATAAAGTGGTGTAGCTGACCCTGCATTGGTGGAGATATCATATTCATATAAACGCGCGCCCAAAGTGATATCAAACTGATCAGTAAAGCTATAGCCAGCCTCACCAAATAATGCTTTTTCTGTTATTTCTGAATTACTAAGAGCGATATATTCTAGATCTTTTTGTACGTTCGCAATACCACCGCCCCAAAAGTCAGTTAAGCCTGGGGTATATTCGCGGTCATCTGATAAGTTTTCTTGCTTATTATAGTAGCCGCCTACAATCCAACTTAATGGGCCCTCTGAAGCCGATACTAAACGCAATTCTTGAGTGAAGTTATCTTGATCTGAAGTATCTAAAGTTTGACCAACAAATGCAGGAAAATCAGCGTAACCAGTCCAAATATCATAAAGTAAGTCGGTTTGATCTCGCTGTCCAGACTGCTCATAGCTTGACCAACCAGAGGCTGATACAAGTTCAGCAAAGCCTAAATCAGCTTTGATTTCTAAGCTAAGTAAATCGTTTTCTTGCTCGCCCGGTTCAAGCACGCGAGCTGCGTTTTCATATTTACCTACAGTACCTTGAAGTGCGCTGCTATTTGCTAATGCGCCATATTGTGACGTTGAGTTGCCGCCATTTTCTTGTTTTTGATAAAAGTAATTAAGTGTTGCATCAATTGATGAGTTTGGCTGCCAACGAACAGAAAAGCGTCCCGTAGTGATTTGCTCATCGTTAACGTCATTAACGCGTTGTAAGTTTTCATCAATATCATCTTGGTTTGTAAAATCTGGATTAGGGTTTGAGACCCCTGGGTTTCGTACTACGTATTTATAATCAATATAACCAGGTCTGTCATAATGATTAACGCTGGCACGAACGGCTAATACGTCATCGATAAGCGGGGTATTAAATACCAGACCAAACTCACCCCCAGTATCATCGCTTTCATTAATTGCGAATAAATCGCCACTCACGCTACCTTCAGTAATGTCTAATTGTGGTTGCTTTAATAAATAGCGTATAGCGCCACCTAAAGTACCAGCACCATATAAGGTACCTTGCGGGCCAATTAATACTTCGACTCGATCAATATCAGTCAAGCGAAGATTAATATTAAGCGGTATTTCACCAACATAAGTAGCTACAGTGCCCCCATCAGAGCCGCGATCTGACGAGTTAGTATTTAAACCTCGAACAATAATTGGAGAACCTTCACGACCACCTTGATCTGAAACTGTTAGGCCTGGGACCCAACGAGCTACATCTTCTAAATCACCAATGTTTTGATCCTTTATGACATCACTATTAAGCGCTGTAATATTTAAAGGAGCCTCTTGAATTGAACCTGAGCGACGTGTAGCAGTAACCTCAATCTGTTCAATTTCTTTATCAACTTTAGGCTTTTCTTCTGCTGAGGCATGATAAGAGGTGATTAATTGAGTTGTAATTGCGCAAGCAAGAATTTTTCTTTTAAACTTTTTCATTTTGACCCTGTGAATGTTTGTTTGATTATTGTTTTATACCAAGAAAGCATGTTAATGAGATGTAATCAAGTGTGACGGGTGTGGCTTTAAAATCAATATTCATTAATCTAGGGAGGTTATTCATTAAAAAGGTTTTTTTCGGTGTTTTTTAGTTTTTTATTGCATAAAAATATCAACATGAAATTTTTTAAATTTAGTTTGTTTTTTGCAATTTTACATCATTTGTTAACTTTTTGGTTGGCGCGTTTGGTGGGCAGTACAGTCCGCGTATGAGCCAGCTAGTTGCAGGTGCTAATGTATGTATTAACAATTTCAGCTAGACAGCCTTAAAAAAGATTATAAAGAAATACTTAAAGTGTATTAATTTATATTAGCTCGCCTCTAACTTACCAACTTGAGATAGCTGATTAAACAAAATGCCTGCTTGGGTACGGTTATACACATTCAGCTTTCGCAAAATGGCCGATACATGTTGTTTTATGGTGGTTTCTTGAATCGACATTTCAAAGGCAATTTGTTTGTTCAAAAGCCCGTCGGCTATCATCGCGAGTACACGGTATTGCTGTGGAGTGAGTTTTTCTAGGTTGCGGGCAAAATTGCTCTGTTCGTCATTAACAACCACATCAGTTAAGTCAATATCTGTTGGCAACCACGAGTCTCCATTGAGTACATGTTCAATGGCTTCACTGATCACATCAAGGGATGATGACTTTGGAATATAGCCTGCAGCACCTAAGCTCATGGCTTGTTTTATGATAGTGGGGGTTTCGTTAGCCGATACCATAATAATTAATATATCAGGGTATTGATTTCTTAGTTGCGAGAGCGCTTGTAAACCATTGGCGCCAGGAATTGTTAAATCTAAAAATATCAGCTCTATCTCGGGGTGTGATTTTAATAAGCTAAACAAACCGTCGATATCGCTGGTTTCTTTTATATATTGTTCTGGTACTGAAGTCGCTGCTGCTTGACGTAGCGCACTTCTGAATAAAGGGTGGTCATCAGCAATTATGGTATTCACAGCACAAGCCATTTCAAATAGTCTCCAATGCATTAAGTTATATGTGATTTTGCGATGTGAAACAAGGTTTGTCTGTGGGGATATACAGACAAACCCTAGGGTCTGTTCACCTTTCAAGATTGAATTTGCAGCAGTCTGTTTGATATTTAGGCAAGGTAGAGCCTATGTCATGTGGTTATTCCACATAAATAGGCGATAACGCAGCATCAATGCCAAACAGGCGCTGCCCTTCGGGTTCTTCCGAGGGGCGATTTACTCTTTGTTGCTCGGTTTTTACTTAGCCCACTAGGTTACAAACCTCGCGCCGCGATTAAAATAGCCCCTAGTTTGAACAAATTTCAATCCGCAAAGGTCAACAGGCCCTAGTGATATTAAATTTTAAAAACGATAGCCCACAGTGAGTGATATTGTGCGGGGGTCACCGTAATAACCAATTAAGGTATTATCGCCACCAAGGCCCGGTGTGTATTTGCTGGTATCAGTTGGATCTGATGGGTCAGGAGCCACGAACTGATAACCACCAATCATGTATTCTTCATCGGTTAGATTTTTACCATAAATACCCGCAGTCCAATGGCCATCTGCGCTATACCAAGTAACACCAATATTTAATAATCCGTAGGCGTCTTGTGTTAAGAGGCTATCTTCTTCGAATAACGCATAATCACCGCGATGGTAATAATTACCGTTTATAACGAAGTCGCCCATTTCTGTGTATAAACGATAGGTAGCGCCCAAGTTAAAAGTTAGATCTGGGGTGTTTGAAACACTAAAACGGTCTGATTTATCAAATGTTTCACCGGTATCAGGATTGGTATCAATTACATTTTCAAAACTACTGTCGATGTAACCTATTGACGCGTCAAAAGTTAGTGCATCGTTTGCAACATAGCTAAGTTCTAATTCAACGCCATCAGACTTAGACTCGCCAATATTACCTAAGCGCTGGTTTAAATCGGCGGCGCTGTCACCGGGTAATACCGATATGTACTGACGGTCTGTATGATCAAGTGTGAATACAGTTAAGTTTGCGCGTAAATTATCATTCCATTCGCTTTTCATGCCTAACTCAATAGAGTCAACCACTTCGGGCCTTGCTGCAGGTTCTGCTGTTGTAGCTCGTGGATTAAATGTCCCTGACTTAAACCCTTGCGAGTAACTAGCAAAAAACATGATGTCGTTATTATATTGATATTCAACACCCGCACGAGGTGTAAAGCGTGACCAATCTTCGCTGTCATCTAGTACCGTAGGCACGAGTTGTCCTTCTGGGCGAACATAACCCGGGATCCAACCTGATTCAGGGTAAACAATGTCAAAAATAAGACCATTATTTACAATCGCTTCTTTGCTGTCTTTGGTATAGCGTGCGCCAAGTGTCATTGACCATTTGTCATCAAAGTCGTAGCTTCCTTGTATATAAGCCGCTTTGCTGGTGGAATTGCTGCAACCGCTTACTTCACGCGTAAGCCCAGGGGCACCTAAACTTTGACCAAGCACACCTAGTATTGCTTCAAACTGGCCACATGATTCGCCATCATAATAATAAAGCCCTGAGACCATTTTATAGTTATCGCCACTGTGATTTAGCTGCAACTCATGCGTGGTTTGTTCATCGTCATAAATGGCTGGAACATCAAAAATAGGTAAAGAGGTATTATCAAAGTCGATGTTAGTTGGTGAATAGCTCTCTCTTGTTGCTGCAACGTATTTAATACTCGTGTTTGCACTCATATCCCAACGAGCAGTTAAGCTCATACCTTCAAGCTCTACTTTGTTCCATGTAGGTAAACTAGTATAAGAGTCATACACGCTATCGGGTACAGGCGCATTCGTTAACAAGCTTGGAAGTAAGCGATACCCGCCTTTCGCGTTGGAGTCATCATCAGTTTTATCCCACGCAAAACGAAAGAATAAGTCATCGGTAGGGGTGTACTCTAACGTAACCCGTGCTGCGGTAACATCTTTGTTATAGTTTTCGCGGTCTTGATTATCAAGCGCTGACGTTAAAAATTCACCATAGCCATCACGGTTCAATGTGGCAAAACCAAAACCAACATAGAGTTTTTCGTCAATAAGCGGGAGCTGCCCAGTGACTTTTAAATCTTTTTGGCTGTAGCTGCCTACGGTGCCTTGAATATTTAGCGTTGCATCTCCGCTCATTTCTTTGGTGACATACTTAACTGCACCACCAATAGTGTTTTTGCCATATAGCGTACCTTGTGGGCCGCGTAACACTTCAATTTGTTGTACATCTAATAAGTCGAGCACGGCACCTTGCGGGCGGGCTATATATACATCATCAATGTAAATACCTACGCCAGGTTCATAGCCCCAAAGCGGATCTTGCTGACCTACACCGCGAATAAACGCAGTGATGGTAGAGTTAGTGCCTCGGCTTGATTGTAGCGTAGTGTTGGGTGAAAACTGCTGTACTTCAGTCATTACGCTGATGCCGTTTTCTGCTAATTCTTGTGCGCCAATTGAGGTTACGGCAACCGGAACTTCTTGTAAGTTTTCAACGGTTTTGCGAGCGGTTACTTCTATTCGCTCTAACTCTGCTTTTTTTACTTTAGGCGCTTGTTCAGCTGCCACACTTGTTGCACTTAATAAGGCGAGTGAAATAGCGAGTGTAACGGGTGTGATATTTTGTTTGAGCTTTATCATGGTGTGTTCCTGTTGTTATTAGTTGATTATTTGTTTGCTCATGTCACCTGCACTTAATGTAGAAGATAGTGTTAAAAAATGAATTAGTACCATAGTGCTATAAAAGCTTAACACCTTGACTTATATGATTTTTGTGTAAGTTTTATAACGTATAGTACCTTAGTGCTATGTCTTTATTTGCGCTGAGCGATAAAACTAACAACAGTTATTGCGATGTCACCTCATCTGGGTAATAACAATAATTATAGGAATGTCTATGCTGAGCATGATAGGGCTGTTAGGCGGTTTAATACTGCTAATAATTTTAACTTTGCGCGGGGTCAATTTATTTATTGCCGCGCCAATATGTGCATTGTTGGTGGCACTAACAAGCGGGATGGCTATATTCCCGGTGACTGCCGACAGTAATTTTATTAACGCGTACATGGATGGCTTTGCTGGATTTTTAAGTGCATGGTTTTTTATGTTTTTACTGGGCTCGTTGTTCGGTAAGTTTATGGAAGATACTGGTGCAGCAGATAGTGTAGCCAGTTACATTGTTGGCAAGTTAGGTATGAAGCATGCGGTGCTGGCGGTGGTGATTGCTTGTGCCGTGCTGACTTATGGCGGAGTCAGTGTATTTATTGTGGCGTTTTCGGTTTACCCAATGGCGCTCAGTTTATTTAAAGATGCCGATTTGCCGCGGCGCTTTATACCCGCAACATTAGCGTTTGGCTCAGTGACATTCACTATGACCTCTGCGGGCTCGCCTGAAATTCAAAATTGGATACCCGTAAAGCATTTAGGTACCTCACCCTATGCGGCATGGGAAGTAAGCTTAGTAGTGGCCATTTTTATGGCAACAGTCGGTTACTTTTGGCTAAATAAAATGATTAAAAAGGCGGTTGCCAAAGGTGAGCGTTTTGCTGCTAGAGAAGACGACCCAATTATTTTAGAGCGTGAACGCCCTCATCCAATCACCGGCGTAATTCCTTTGCTGGTGGTGCTACTCTTAGCATTTATGTTGCATGATGTTTTACAACAAACCGCACTAATTGTGGCGTTGCTTGGTGGTGTTTTAAGTATTGTGGTCATCAATTACAAGTATTTTCATAACATGGCAAATGCCATCAATATGGGTACCACTGGCGCCTTAGTTGCTATAGGTAACACTGCTGCTGTAGTAGGGTTTGGCGCAGTGGCTAAAGTATCACCGGCGTTTATTGCTGCTGTTGATGCTATGACTCATATGCCAGGTAATGAGTTAGTGGGGGCTGCTGTTGCCGTGAGCGTAATAGCCGGATTAACGGGTTCAGCATCAGGCGGGCAAGCGATTGCACTACCGCTTGTGGCTCCTGGATATTTGGATATGGGGGTTAATCCAGAGCAATTACACAGAGTGGTTGCTATTAGTTCTGGTGCATTAGACAGCCTGCCACATAATGGTTACGTGGTCACAACTATACGTGCCATTTGTAAAGAAACACATCAACGCGCTTATTGGCCATTAGCCGCATTGACGGTGGTTATCCCATTGGTTGGGGTGGCTCTTGCGCTGAGCTTATTCATCACTTTTTAAGGAATTGCAATGAAAACAATATTAATAATAGGGTTGCTGTTTTTATTTAGTAGTACGGTGTCTGGCGCTGATAAAGCCGAGCCGTTACTAGTAGAAAAGCAACATTTCAGCACAGAAAACTTCACAACGGTTTCTGGCACAACGTTGCCACAGGTTGATATTGGTTGGGAAAGTTATGGTGAGCTTAACAAAGCCAAAGATAATGTAATCTTGATCACTCATTATTTTTCAGGAACCTCTCATGCAGCAGGTAAATATTCAGCCGACGAAGCCGTAGCAGGATACTGGGATGCGTTAATTGGCCCAGGAAAAGCCATAGATACTAACAAGTATTTTGTGATCAGCTCTGACACCTTAGTCAATGCTAATTGGCATGACCCACACGTAATCACTACGGGGCCTGCATCAATTAACCCTGCGACAGGTAAACCTTATGGCTTGGATTTTCCAGTGGTTACTATTACTGATTTTGTTAACGTACAAAAACGCTTATTAGAGAGTTTGGGTATTACTAAATTACATGCCGTGATGGGCGCATCTATGGGCTCTTTTCAGGCGCTAGAGTGGGCAACGCGTTATCCAGATCAGGTTGAACGCCTAATCCATGTTATTGGTGCAGCAACCATGGATGCATGGACTGTCGCTGCGCTTGAAAAATGGGCACTCCCCATTCGTTTAGATAAAAACTGGCAGCAAGGTAATTACTACGACAAGGAGCGCCCATTAGATGGACTTGCCGCAACCATGCTAAATATTACCCAAGATGCGATGCATCCAATTATTTATAACGCTAGCTTCCCTGACTTTAACGTACTTGATGAAGGCGCGTTAAAAGACATTCGTACCTTGCCTAAGTTAAACCAAGTACTAGCACAGCGTGCAATGGCGCGTGCACAAACCCAAGATGCAAATCATGTATTGTATTTGGTACGGGCATCACAACTATTTACTGCCGGTATGGAAGGCAACTTAAGCGCAGCACTTAAAAAAATTAGCGCTAAAACACTGTTATTGCCTGCAACCAATGATTTACTGCTACGCCCTGAAAATATGCGCACTGTATATGAGTCAATGAAGTCGCTTGGGAAAGAGGTTCAGCTTTCTGAAATTGAAGGCGGCTGGGGGCATCTCGATGGAATTTTTTCAATCTCGCCTAAAGCGCAGCTGATCAGTGAATTTTTAGAGGAGTAGCAGTATGAGTAAAAACGTATTAATCACCGGCGCGGCTAGTGGTATAGGGCTACACATTGCTGAGCAGCTAGCCCGAGCTGGGCATAGCATTATTGTAACCGACCTTAATGAACAGGTAGCTCAACAAGCCGCGCAAAAAATAGTTAATCAGGGCGGTAACGCTCAGGGCTATGCATTGAATGTGGCAGATAGCCAAGCGATTGAAGATTTTTTTAGCACTTTTACGCAACCTGTGGATGTATTAATTAATAATGCAGGAATACAGCATGTAGCTAAATTAGAAGACTTTCCTGCAGATAAGTGGCTGCTTTTACAGCAAGTGATGTTGGTAGGTCCCGCAATGATGACTAAAGCGGTACTGCCACGCATGCGTGAGCAAGATTTTGGCCGCATCATTAATATAGGTTCTATTCACGCCATGGTGGCCTCTAAGTATAAATCTGCTTATATCGCCGCGAAGCATGGCTTAATTGGCTTTGCTAAAACCATAGCATTAGAAACAGGTGATGCCAATATTACTATTAATACAGTGTGCCCAGCGTATGTAAAAACGCCATTAGTGGAGCAGCAAATTGCCGCACAAGCCAAAGAGCATGGTATTTCTGAGCAGCAAGTAATTGACACCATTATGCTGGCACCCATGCCGAAAAAGGCATTTATCGGCTTAGACGAAATCTTGCATACCGTGAGTTTTTTAATGGCAGATGCTGCACGCAACATTACCGCTCAAGCAATCGCCATTGATGGCGGTTGGACTGCACAATAAGGGGGAGCTAATGGCAGGTTTTGATAAAGTAGTAACAAGCTACAGTGACGCTATGACTGGGCTTGAAGATGGCATGACCGTGATTGCTGGTGGTTTTGGTTTATGTGGTATTCCTGAGGGATTAATTGCACAGATTAAGCGCCAAGGCACCCGAGACTTAACCTTAGTATCGAATAACTGTGGTGTTGACGGCTTTGGATTAGGATTGTTACTTGAAGACAAGCAAATTAGCAAAATGATTGCCTCGTATGTGGGCGAAAATGCGTTATTTGAGCAGCAGTTACTGAGTGGCGAGTTAGATGTTGAACTAACGCCACAAGGGACGCTAGCCGAAAAAATGCGCGCAGGCGGGGCCGGAATTCCAGCATTTTATACCGCAACGGGTGTCGGTACGCCTGTGGCTGAAGGTAAAGAAACCCGTTCAATCAAGGGGCGCGAATATTTATTAGAGCCCAGTATAATCGGTGACTTTGCCATTGTTAAAGCGTGGAAGGCAGATCGCTATGGTAATTGTATTTATCGTCATACAGCGATGAACTTTAATCCAATGGCCGCAACCGCAGGTAAAATAACCGTATTAGAGGTTGAAGAAATTGTCGAGCCCGGAGAGCTTGAGCCAGGCCAAATTCATACGCCAGGTATTTATATCGATCGCGTTATTAAAGGTGAGTTTGAAAAGCGTATTGAAAAAACCACCACTCGAGCGGCAAAGTCCTAAGGAGCACATAATGGCATTAACACGAGAGCAAATAGCAAAACGCGTGGCAATGGAATTACAAGATGGCTACTACGTTAACTTAGGAATAGGGATACCTACATTGGTGGCCAATTATGTGCCTAAGGGCATTGAGGTAATGCTGCAATCAGAAAATGGGTTACTGGGCATGGGGCCCTATCCTACCGCTGAAAATGTAGATGCCGATATGATCAACGCAGGAAAAGAAACAGTAACCGCAGCTACGGGTGCCGCTATTTTTAGCTCTGCTGAGAGCTTTGCCATGATCCGCGGTGGGCATGTTGATTTAACCGTGCTGGGTGCGTTTGAAGTGGACCAAAACGGTAACATTGCCAGTTGGATGATCCCTAATAAATTGGTCAAAGGTATGGGCGGGGCGATGGATTTAGTGGCTGGGGCAAAAAACATTATTTGCACTATGACCCATGCTAATAAACACGGTGAATCAAAGCTACTGAATAAATGCAACCTACCGTTAACCGGCGTTGGTTGTATCAATAAAGTAATTACTGATTTGGCTCTATTAGAAATAAAAGATGGCGCTTTTCATTTATTAGAATGCGCACCCGGTGTGACTATTGATGAAATCAAAGCCAAAACTGCGGGTAATTTAGTTATTAGCGACAAAGTCAAAACTATGAGTTTTGAGTGATTTTACTAACGATTTACATGGAGCAAAATAATTGTGTTTGCTTCATGTCATCATCCGATTGCGCTTTTGATGTTCAACAATGACGCTGATAAAGACTTAAGTCGTTTAAATACAGTTTATAATATGCCTCTTTTAAGCCCATCTCATACCTCAAAATATCTTTAAAGCAAGTTTTTTATAAATTGATTGCATTTTAAGCGACTTCTATGGTGATGTTCGCTTTAAGTAATGCTATACTCCCGCCGAATAATTTATCGACTTTATTAAGAGTAAAATTAATGGCAGATTTATCGAAGTACAGAAACATTGGTATTTTCGCGCACGTTGATGCGGGTAAAACCACAACTACTGAGCGTATCCTAAAGCTTACAGGTACTATCCACAAAACAGGTGAGGTTCATGATGGTGAATCGACTACCGATTTCATGGATCAAGAAGCTGAGCGCGGTATTACTATCCAGTCTGCGGCAGTAAGCTGTTTCTGGAAAGATCACCGTTTTAACGTTATCGATACTCCTGGACACGTTGACTTCACCGTTGAAGTTTACCGTTCACTTAAAGTATTAGATGGCGGTGTGGGTGTATTCTGTGGTTCTGGTGGTGTTGAGCCACAATCAGAAACTAACTGGCGCTACGCGAATGAGTCAGGTGTTGCACGTATCATCTTCGTAAACAAATTAGACCGTATGGGTGCTGATTTTTTCCGTGTAACAGCGCAAGTACAAAAAGTACTTGGTGCTACTCCACTTATCATGACTTTACCAATCGGTATCGAAGATGAGTTCTGTGGTGTTGTTGATGTTTTAAACAAAAAAGCATACATCTGGGATGAGACAGGTCTTCCAGAAAACTACACTATTGAAGACGTTCCTGCAGACATGGTAGAGAAAACTGATGAATACCATGAAATGCTTATCGAAACTGCTGTAGAGCAAGACGATGACCTAATGGAAGCGTACATGGAAGGTGAAATCCCTTCAATCGAAGACATCAAGCGTTGTATCCGTAAAGGTACTCGTGACCTTGCGTTCTTCCCTACATTCTGTGGTTCTGCATTCAAAAACAAAGGTATGCAACTTGTACTTGACGCAGTAGTAGATTACCTACCTGCTCCTACAGAAGTTGATCCTCAACCTCTTATGGATGAAGAAGGTAACGAAAACGGCGAGCATGCAATCGTATCTGCTGACGAACCTTTCAAAGCGTTAGCATTTAAGATCATGGATGACCGTTTCGGTGCATTAACATTCGTACGTATCTACTCTGGTGTGCTTAACAAGGGTGACACTATCCTTAATGCATTTACTGGTAAAACTGAGCGTGTTGGCCGTATGGTTGAGATGCAAGCAGATGAGCGTAAAGAGCTTACTTCAGCGCAAGCGGGCGATATCATCGCTATCGTTGGTATGAAGAACGTGCAAACTGGTCACACTCTTTGTGATCCTAAGCACCCAGTAACACTTGAGCCAATGGTATTCCCAACTCCAGTAATCTCGATTGCTGTACAGCCTAAAGATAAAGGCGGTAATGAGAAAATGGGTGTTGCTATCGGTAAAATGGTTGCAGAAGATCCATCTTTCCAAGTTGAGACTGATGAAGATTCAGGCGAAACTATCCTTAAAGGTATGGGTGAGCTTCACTTAGATATCAAAGTTGATATCCTTAAGCGTACTTACGGTGTAGACCTTATCGTTGGTCAACCACAGGTTGCTTACCGTGAAACTATCACTCGTGAAATCGAAGATAGCTACACGCATAAGAAACAATCTGGTGGTTCTGGTCAATTCGGTAAAATCGATTACCGTATCAAGCCTGGCGAAGTGGGTTCTGGTTTCACGTTCACATCTTCAGTTGTTGGTGGTAACGTACCTAAAGAATTCTGGCCTGCAGTTGAGAAAGGCTTTAAGTCAATGATGAACGAAGGTGTTCTAGCTGGCTTCCCAGTACTTGACGTTGAAGTTGAACTTTTCGACGGTGGCTTCCACGCCGTGGATTCATCAGCAATCGCATTCGAAATCGCAGCTAAAGGCGCTTTCCGTCAGTCTATCCCTAAAGCGGGTGCACAACTTCTTGAGCCAATCATGAAAGTTGACGTGTTCACGCCAGAAGATCACGTAGGTGACGTAATCGGTGACCTTAACCGTCGTCGTGGTATGTTAAGCGACCAAGAAGCTGGTTTAACTGGCGTTCGCATTAAAGCAGACGTACCGTTATCAGAAATGTTCGGTTACATCGGTTCACTACGTACAATGACATCAGGTCGTGGTCAGTTCTCTATGGAGTTCTCACACTACGCACCATGTCCACAAAACGTAGCTGACACAGTAATCGCTGCAGAAAAAGAGAAAAAAGCAGCTAAGTAATTAGCACTTTAACTCTTTAAAAAAAACCCGCACTTGTTGCGGGTTTTTTATTGTCTGAAGGTTATTAAGCTCGAAAATTAAAACGTGCGGTCATAAAAAAGGAGCAACAGTTAGTTGCTCCTTTTTTATTTATTATGACTATACCAATCTTCAAAATAGCTGACTTAATTAAGCGAATTGGTATTAATTTAGCTTATTAGCTGTTTTTGTGATGAGTGCTTTAAACTTCTTACGATGTGATTCACTACTAAAGCTCTGAATAGGCATGGTTACTTTATGTTCTTGTGGTAACAGCGGTATTGCTGTTGAATAACGCCCTGCAGGTGGAACGGTTATCTCTTTGAGGTGTACTTTAAGTGCCGCTAATGTTGCATCATTATCGACTTCACTCGGGCAGAGAAAAATCCCCCATTTTCTGAGCTTAACGCCTAGCTTGATACTACTTGAATAGCGCACAATAGGTGCAGCGAGTATGAGCCCTAATAAAATAGGAGATAACCACCAAAAAAAGACTGGCGTAAAGTAATAAGCAACGCTACCCCATACAATGGCAATCAGCGAAGAAAGCAATGTATAACTAAACGCTTCTTTCCATGGCACCATTCTGCCTTCACGCGGTTGAGCGTCCCATTTTACTTTTTTACCTAAAAATACACAGACTACAAAATATGCATGAAAAACCATCATTAATGGTGCCACAATAATGGCAAACACGGTTTCAATTATAGACCCTAAAGTAAGTTTTAATGCACCACCAAAGCGCTGCTTACGGTGTACTAAGGTAACAATCACGCCCATGAGTTTAGGCAATAATAAAATAATGATAGTTAGGTAAAGTAATGAGTCAATGAGTTCTGTTTTGGCTATTTGCCAAGTTGGAAATAGTTGATAGGCGCGATTAAAATAGACATCGCTATTTAAAGCGCGTGTTACCGCATCTATGGTACTTAACGCCAGCATAGATAACCAAATGAGTGATGATATATACGCGGTTGCACCCAGTAAAAAATGCAGCTTACTCATTAGCTTTAATTTTGCTGATGATAATAAGCCAAGGTGTTGAATATTACCTTGAACCCAGCGTCTATCGCGTACAGCATAATCTAATATGTTGCTCGGAACTTCCTCGTAACTGCCTTCAATATCGGCAAGTAATAATACGTCCCAATTCGCGCTATGTAATAAAGAGGCTTCCACAAAATCATGACTTAAAATTTCACCACCAAAAGGCGCTTTACCTTTTAGTGTTGGCAAGCCACAGCAATCAATAAATGCTTTGACGCGAATAATGGCATTATGGCCCCAGTAATTGGCTTTGTCGGTCTGCCAAAAAGCAGAGCCGGTAGCTAACATTGGACTATAAAGAATTGAAGCGAACTGTAAAAAGCGTCCAAAAAAGGTATCTTGGCGCACAGGAATAGGGATAGTCTGAATCAATCCCGCTTGTGGATTATTTAGCATACTGGTAGTGAGCTCTAGCATGCATTGGCCAGTCATTACACTATCGGCATCCAATACAATCATATGCTCGTATTGGCTACCCCAGCGCTCACAAAAGTCGGTTAAGTTACCCACTTTACGATGTTTGTTATCTTCACGGCGACGATAAAATACCTGCTTTGCAGTATCACCTAAGCGCTCACATAACGCATGCCATGCACTTAATTCATTACTAGCAATAGTTGCGTCTTGTGTATCGCTTAGTAAATAAAAATCAAAGTGTTTTAATTGCCCTGTCGCTTTTAATGATTGTAAGCTGACTTCAAAGCCTGCAATCACTCTGTGCGTATCTTCGTTATATATAGGCATAACCACAGCTGTTTTTTGCTGTGACAGTGCTTCACTGTTAATAGAGACCGGCTTTATTTTTTTAAGTGTGAGTGGATCTATCCGAAATAGCTGCAGTATAAAACCAATACAACCACTACAAAATGCGGTGACTATCCACGCAAAAGTAATAGAAAATAAAGCAAGAAGTGCATACTCAAGCAAGGTCATGCCATTTGAGTTTAAAATTTCAAACATAATTGAAATGCCATAGCCTGAAAGACCAATAGCAGCGATAGCAAATAACCACACACGAAGTGTTTTAAAAGGCATCGGCGTGCCTGCGCTTTGTTTACTTGATGTCATTTGGATACCAAACATAGCTCCATACCTCGCTCACTTCTTTATTACGTAGCTTTAGCGATAAACGCATATCTACAGGATCACTACCTTGGGGAGCGACTTTAAAAGCAACACGCCAACCTAATGATTTTGGTAATTTTTGCACTGTAATATCGCGGGCTTCACCGGTAGTAAGCTGAAGATCTGCGCTAAGTGCTAATTTTGCTGATAACTGATTGATATCAGGGCCGGTAAAGTCAACAGTAAATTGACGATGGCTTTTTGGCGGTGGATTATCTTCACCAGGTAATGCGGCACTACCAATACGCGTTCTAGCTACTTTGGCCAAATTATTTTGGCTTAGATAATCATTAAACGTCGTCATCTTATAGCTAAACTTTAATGCCTCTCCTGCTTTGAACGGCTTTTCAGGAACCCAATAACTTACAATATTATCGTTTGTTTCAGTATCTGTTGGAATTTCTACTAGCTCAACACGGCCATTGCCCCATTCACCTTGTGGTTCTATCCAAAGGCTAGGGCGGTCATGGTAATGCGCTTCTATATCAAAGTAGTTATTAAAGTCACGGTCACGCTGCACAAGGCCAAAGCCTTTTGGATTCTCATATGAAAAAGAGGTTACACTGAGTTGGGATGGATTATTAAGCGGACGCCATACCCAATTACTCTCTTGTGACTGCGTGAGCAAACCATCTGAATCATGTACTTCAGGGCGGTAATCATCAAAAAACTTAGTGCTATTTTCACCGTGATAAAACATGCTCGTTAATGGCGCTATACCTAGCTTTTTAACATCTTTACGCGCAAAAATTTGCATGTCGACGTTAACTCGTGTCTGTGTGTTTGGGTCTATTTCAAACTTGTAGGCTCCGGCTACCGATGGGCTATCGAGTAAAGCAAAAATAGTAATATTAGTTTGCTCTGGTGTTGGTTTTACTAACCAAAACTCTTTGAATGAAGGAAACTCTTCACCAGATGTTTGTGCGGTATCAATTGCCAATCCGCGTGCTGATAAGCCATAAACTTGATTAGGTCCAACTAGGCGAAAATAAGAAGCGCCCTGAAACACCACAATTTCATCTTTATAGTCATCGTTATTTAGTGGGTAATGCAATCTAAAACCAGCATGCCCTAACTGTGTACCTTCAACACTTTTTGCTATTTCATCTTTTAGGTGTGCTGCTGTTCCATCATATTGATAAAAGTCTGTGCTAAATGGGAGACGGCTAAGCTTGGCATCTTGATCAACGATATTGATTTTGACTGGGGTTTTATATAAAAAACCTGGGTGAAACAGTTGCAGCTCATAAAGCCCTTCATCTTTCCATACCGATTGATCGTGTTTGAAGCGGATTGAGCGGTAGTCTTGATAATCAATACTATTGAGCGCTTCTATTTGTATGTTTTTAGGTGCAATGTAATCTTGCTCAGCAAGCTTTTTAGCACGCGCACTTATCACATCAAATAAGCTGCCTTGTGGTATTGCCGCTTCTAATGAGGTTGCTGCAATGGCGTTGTTCGTTCCCCACAGTGAAAAAACTATCAACATCCCTACCAAAGGTTTAAAAGCCCTTTGACAAGTTGATATAAGGTGAATGCGTTCTTTCATTTTGAATCCTTTATAAAAATATATTTACAGCGAGAGTAACGTCTATCTCAATGGTTTTTATATGGGTTAGCAGGACTGGGCAATTATCGTTTTAGCGCAGGTGTAGTAACGCAGCTTCACACTTTGTATTTATTAAACAATAAATGAAAGGTGTGAAATTTGATAAAGGCCATATCAAGGTTTGCATAGATAGTAAGCAATGTTTGCTGAAGCTTGTCTGAATTACATTTGTATAAAAAATAAAAAAGCCGCGAAAGCGGCTTTTGAGTAACTATATAGATATTTTAGGTCACAATACCTAATTGTTAACCGACTAATTAAGCTTAATCAGCATACTTTGTTGCTTTGTACGTTAATTTAACATTACCAAAAGGAATGGCGCCGTTTACACGCACTCGCCACTTACCTTCTTTAGGGTTGGTAAATGAACAGCTTTCACTATTACCGAAGCTTATTGAGGCGCAATCTTTTCTGAAAAGAGTCGGGTTTCTTTTATGGCGTACAAATAAGTTTGCATCACCCCAGCCACCGTCAAGGCTAACCGTTAGCTCGTCATAACCTTGTGGGATTTCAAAGCTGTAGCTTTTCCACCAAAACCACCCGCCAATATTATTAATTTCGCCAATAATTACTTCAGGTTCTGGCTCAGGTGGCGCGATAATGGTCGAGCGAATATCGACAATAACAGGGTCATGATCTGACGCTCTGTAAGGACCTTGAGCATATAAGGTTGATTGTTGTGCGTCAGATTTAAACTCAACGTTATAATCAAGCGAGATAGGCTCATCGGCATTAATGTGCCAATCGGTTGCACTGACTACTTTATTTAATAAGCTTGGACTGACTAGGGCGTGATCTAAACTACCCGCTCGGCCAGAAAAGCTATAAGAGTAACCTAAAGTGTTGCCATCTAGCTCAGCAACCACATTTTTAAGGCCTTTATCAGCAAATGCACGGATAGGATCTTCCATTGCATAGGCGTTCATGTCGCCAACAAGAATGATATCTTCATCATCAACCCCTGTTGGTTTGCTATTTAACCAATCAGCAAATGCATTGGCGCCAGCAGTTCGAATTTCGTTCCAACATGCTTGGCCGTCATTTTGATCAGCGTTTCCACCAGTTGCACTTCCACAACCACCTTTAGATTTTAAGTGAGCAACGGCAACAGTAAAGACTTCTTCTGTCTCTAAAGACTTAAAGCTTTGCGCAATAGGTGCGCGATTGCTGTAGTCAAAAGGCGCGTCAGTTGTAATCGCTGCTGTTCCTACTTGCTGTACTTTATCAGCACGATAAATAAGCGCGGTAGTAATAGCGTCGGTGCCGATTTTATCAACGCCAAAGTCCACAAATGCATATTGATTTTGACTGTCGGCATCATTAAGTGCATTTACTAAGCTTGCAACTGCGCTAAATTCGCCAAAGCCGTCATTTTCAATTTCCATTAAGCCAATCACATCAGCTTGCATAGCACTGATAGCACTAACTAGTTTGGCCTGTTGACGAATTAATTCTACTTCTGAGTCAGCGCCTCGGCTAGTTGGGAAACCGCTGCCTTGGCCGTCGCCATTAAAGTAGTTAAGTACGTTAAAGCTGGCAACACGTAAATCAGCGTCAGGGTTTAACTCTGGTGCATCGGTACGCGGATTCGTTGCTATAAACTGAGGTGTGACCGTTGGGTGAATACGGTAAGTGCTAAAACTGTACGCTAGGGCGCCAGTAACGGTATTTACTGTATCGCCAGTACGCAGCGTATTCTCTGCTGATAATCCAGGTACAGGGTAAGCAATAGGGTCGCGATTTTGACGAGTTGAGCCATCATCTACGAGTATTTTTTTAGTTAGATTTTGCGCTTCAACCGCATTTGCTGCCGCACCAGGAAGTGCAACTTGTGTCCCTTGATATAAACGTTCGGTGGCAAGCTCTAATTCACCGTAACGACCTAAACCATAGTTATTCGTGACAACTAATGGCTGCTCTAGGGTCACCAACATACCTTCAAATGCTTCTAACTCACTTTGATCGATAACGGGTAAAGTGATTTTAGTCGGATAAGCTGAAAGGCCGGTATCACAAATAGCAACTTGGCTAACATTACCAATTTGGGTGGCATCAAAGTACTCTTCAACAGTACCTTGTACGCGAACATGGTCGCCAACATTAACATCAGTATTGGTAAAGTAAACAAATACACCTTCAGAAGTAAGGGGATTTGCATCTTCATCACTATTAAGTGAATTTACAAAAAAGCCTTTGAGCTGATCATCTGCTTGGAAATCAGCTGTCACAACGCCTTCAAATTCAACCACAGTGTTAACCAGTGGACTGCTTGCGCCTTCACCTTGAATACTGCTAATTAATGTTTTATCAGCGCCACATAGTAAAGGATTTTCAGGTTCTGGCTCAGGATCTGGATTAGGTGAAGAATTCCCTGCAAAGATACCTAGATCACTAAAATCATCTTGATCAAATTGCAGCCATAGCTCACTTGGATTAAAAGCGCCATCGGCATCAGTGCGTCCGTTTAATTGAGTTTCTTTACGACGCAGTGTTTTATTTTGTGTTTGTACGCCACCTTCAGACCAAAATGAACCTGGATCTACGCCGCGTTGACCAAAGCTATCAATAACGGTTGAGCCTTGCGTAAGTACCAGTGCGTCATCACCATTAAAGTTAGTGACGGCGCTGAGTTGATCCGCTTTTTCTTTTAATTCAACTGAAGCATTACCATTAACAATGACATAAGTGCTATTAGCAGCAAGTTCACCGGTTAAATCGAGCGTATTGTTTGCCTCTGTATTGCCATTTGAATAGAGACTTAGGGTGTAGCCATCCAATGACAGTGGGGTTGTCGAATTATTAAATAGTTCTACTGCTTTATTATAGCTACTGCCCTCTACGTATTCTGATATAACGAGGTTAGCGGTAGCGGGTGCACTGAGGCTTGCTAACACAAGCGCCAATGGCGTTATTTTTGTTTTCAACATTATTATTTTTTCCCGTGTTTTTGTTTCCCCAAATGGGACGCTTAGTGTAATGAAAAATGATTACAAATAGAATACAGAATGTTAACAATATTAGGTTTTGTTATTTTTTGAGGTAGAACGTACAGTTGTGTGTTTAGTTTTAGGTAAGACAGAGCCTGTGTAGTGTGATTACTATCTATAAAAATAGGGGGTAACGCTGCATAAATGCCAACTATGTGTTGTTCTTAAACATAAAAAAGGGCAATAAAGCCCTTTTATATCAATATGCTTTTATTACTTATTTAAATAGCGGGCTGCCTGCTTTGCAAAGTAAGTCAGAATGCCATCAGCACCTGCACGTTTAAATGCTAATAAAGATTCCATAATAGTAGCTTCTTCGCTCAGCCAGCCGTTATCAATAGCGGCTTTATGCATCGCGTACTCACCACTTACCTGATAAGCAAATGTTGGTACACCAAATTCATCTTTAACGCGGCGTACAATGTCTAAATAAGGCATACCTGGCTTAACCATTACCATATCGGCGCCTTCTTGCAAATCAAGAGCCACTTCGCGAATAGCTTCATCAGAGTTGGCAGGATCCATTTGGTAAGTTTTTTTATCAGCGCCTTTTAAGTTTCCTGCTGAACCGACAGCATCTCTAAATGGGCCATAGTAGCTTGATGCATACTTTGCTGAATAGGCCATAATGCGAGTGTGAATAAAGCCATCGGCTTCAAGGGCTTCACGAATTGCACCAATACGCCCGTCCATCATGTCTGATGGGGCAACAACATCAGCACCTGCATGTGCGTGTGATAGCGCCTGCTTAACTAAAATTTCGGTAGTGACGTCATTAATTACATAACCTGCATCATCAATAATGCCGTCTTGACCATGCACAGTAAATGGGTCAAGTGCAACATCGGTGATCACGCCAAGCTCTGGAAAGGTTTCTTTTAATGCGCGTACAGTTCTTTGTGCTAAGCCATCATCGTTATACGCTTCTTCAGCGAGTAGAGACTTTTTATCTGCAGGGGTAACAGGGAAAATAGCAAGCGCAGGGACGCCTAAATCAACTAATTCTTTAGCTTCTTCTAGCAGTAAATCAATTGATAAACGTTCAATGCCGGGCATCGATTCAATGCTTTCACGACGGTTTTTACCTTCAAGCACAAAAACAGGATAAATAAGATCATTAACACTCAGCTGGTTTTCAGCCATAAGGCGACGAGAGAAATCATTACGGCGCATTCTACGCATGCGAGTATATGGGAAAAGGTCTAGTCCAGATTGGGCCATAAGTTATACGCTCCTACTGTGAGATTGGAAAATTAACCACTTGATTGCGGCCATGTTGTTTTGCTAGATAGAGTGCCTTATCGGCACACTCAGTAAATGTTTCAGGGTTATGAACATCATCGGCAATATGAGTATAAACACCGGCACTAATGGTGTATTTAATCGTAGTACCTGCAACACTGACAGTGTTTTTTTCTATTGCGCAGCGTATTTGCTCGGCAATAGCTAACGCACCTTGATTATTAGTATTGGGTAGCAGGACGACAAATTCTTCACCACCATAACGCGCCACTTCATCAAGAGGACGTTTTAATTGTTGTTTAATAACATCACAGACTGCTCGAATTACCTGATCGCCGGTTAAGTGGCCATACGTATCGTTGATTGCTTTAAACTTATCTATATCAAGCATAATGATGCTCAAGGGTGTTTGCTCACGGCGTGAACGGCGAATTTCCATGATTATTTTTTTATCAAAAAAGCGTCTATTTTTTACCCCTGTTAGAGCATCTTCCATATTGAGTTGTTCAAGCTCACGGTTTTTATCTTCAAGTTCCCTAAGTGTGACTTGTAACTCAAAGGTGCGCTCATCAACTTGGTTTTCAAGTTCATGACGAGTGCGCTCTTGTAATTCAATCCGCTCATTTAAGAGCGCGTCTTGCGCTGCACTTTTTGCAATCAATGCCTGTTGTGTTGTGACTTGCTCATCGCGTTGTAATATAAATAATTTTATGACGGTGTAGCTTAAACAAAATGAGCAGCTTAATGAGGCTGCGAAGGTGAGTATTAAGCTGGATCTAGTGACGGTATACAGGCCTGTTAACGCAACGGAAAAATGAATGACTACAATTAAAAAGAACCCGAGTGCCATTAATAGAGATTTATTGGGGCTCGTGGGGTTTTTTCGTAGATAAAATAATGTTGTGACAACATGATAACTTAAAATGACAGGAATGCTTAAAATAGAAAACAAAGCCACGCTTGGAGTAGGCAGCAACCCTATAAGTACAATAACCAATGCATATAAGGTGGTAATTATTGTTTGCCCTTTAACTAAGTTGGATTTAATGGGTATGCAAACATGGCGCTGTAAAGGAAGAAACAATACCGTGATCAGCATTAGCAAAATAGGCAGCATTAACTGCTGTAAGGCTGCTATGCTTGGAGGGGCATAACGAAACCCAAATCCGCCTAAATATGCTAAAAATAGGCTAAGCATCAGTGTAATCACACCGGCATAGGCAAAATAATGTTTACGTGAAAAAGCAAATAAAACCAAGCTACTGATAGCCAAAGAAAAAATAAATCCAATCAGTAATCCATAGTGCAAGTTAAGCATACTTTTATGGGCTAATAATTCATCTTGTTGCCATAAGGTGAGGGGGACGCGAAGCCCGATTCCCGCATTATTATTAACGTTAAGATAAACGGTGGTTTCGCTGTTAGCGGGAAGTGTTAATTTAACCAGCAAAGACTCACTTTTAATCGCTCTATTAGATAAAGGAAGAGCATCACCAAGATGTTCCGATTTTAGTTGCTTCTCACCCATAAAGTGGTACAGGTATACATTGTTTAGAAGTGGGTTATCTAACGATAAAATTGGCTCTGTTGGCTTATTAAGATAATTATTTAGTTGAAATTGAATCCACACAGGGCGAGTTTCAAGACCTAAATTAAGCGGTTTGTTATTAAGTAACTGCCATTGTTGTAAGTTGCTTTGTTGTGCATCTTCTAATGAATTTGGGGTAAATGAATAATGAATAGACTCTATTTTTTTTGAACTAAATTCGCTATTTATATCGATTGCACTTGCAGGGAAACAGGATGTAAAAAACACCATGATGAATGCCAGCAAGGTGCTAAAGATGCGCATTATTTTTTCTCTAATCCAAATAAGCGATTAAAGTTTTCACGAGTATGCTTTGCCACTTCAGATGCCGGAATGCCATAAAGCTGAGCAAGCGTGTCACACACATAATGCAGCAGTGCTGGCTCGTTTCGTCTTGATTTAGGCTTTGGTTTAACTGTACGAGGAATTAAAAAAGGCGAATCGGTTTCTATTAATAAACGTTCAATAGGAATACTCGGTATAAGTTGTTGTAACTCCTCGCCACGTCTTTCGTCACATACCCAGCCGGTAATACCAATATAAAGTCCTAAGTTTAAGTAACCTGAGAGTGCTTGTGCATTACCTGTAAAGCAGTGCAGTACACCGCGAACAGTAAATTCTTTTAAAATAGTGAGCATATCCTCACTGGCATCACGTTCATGCAAATAAACAGGCAAGTTGAGTTTTTCAGCTAATGCAAGCTGACGACGCAAAACAGCACGTTGTATATCTCTTGGGGAAAAGTCGCGATTGTAATCTAGTCCGCATTCACCTATGGCAATAACCTGCTCATTTTGAGCGAGCTGAGTAAGTTGTTGCTCAAGCTCAGGGGTTGCTGTTTTAGCGTCATGAGGGTGAATACCAGCGGTAGCATATTGATTATAGTGCGCAGCAAGTGCTAATGATTCTTCACTGGAGGTTATATCACAGCCAATAATCAGCATCTGGTTTACGCCCGCATCTTTTGCTCTGGCGAGCACCTCTTGATGCTGACCATCAAATTGATGATTAGTTAAATTTACGCCAGCATCAATTAACGTGTATTGCATTACTGAGTACGTTTTACACGAATTGAACGGTTTTGATCTGCTTTTTTAAGTAAAAAAGAGTTGAATACGCCACGGCTAATAATAACAGTATCGCCTTCGTCTAATCTTAAGCTATCTGAACCAATTTGACGCCATTGCTGGTTATTTTCTAAGGTAATGATTAGCTCACCATAAGGTGCTTTTTTAACAGATGAAATCATTGACGTAATAGACTCTTCACCATTTTCCGCAATTTCTTTATGCTCTAAACCAAACTCTTTTGCTTTAGTGGCCACAGGGGCTGTTGCAGCGGGAGTTTCAGCTTTTACATTTTTTTGCGCCGATTTGCTTAGCTGGCTTTGTGCTGGTTGTGTTAATGACTTTCCGGCAATGGTGTTGTCGTAGCAGAGTAAACGATTAAAGTCGTTTTCAATAAAACTACAGGCTTGCAAAGCTTGCTCATTAATAGGAGTAGCGGCTAAAACCGGTACGCTGACTAAAGAGAGTAAAGAAAGTAAATGCTTGTTCATATTATTCCTCAGATTCTTGTTGTGGTTTTGCGGTATAAAATTTAGCTAAAATTAAACCAAGCTCAAATAAAAGCAGCATAGGTAGTGCCAATAGGGTTTGTGAGAGCACATCAGGTGGCGTTAAAAACATTGCCACTACAAATACGCCAACCACTATATAGGGACGCTTTTCTTTTAGACTTTGTGTGGTTGTTGCACCGCTCCAGCAGAGCAACATAATTGCAACTGGGATTTCAAATGCAATGCCAAAAGCGAAAAATAGCTTGAGCACAAAGCCTAAATAACTACTTATATCGGGCGCAAGTGTCATCATTTGCGGCCCTACACTGGTGAAAAACCCTAAAATTATAGGTAGCACCACAAAGTAACAAAAAGCAATGCCACTATAAAATAAGATAATACTGGAAGCCAATATGGGCATCAGCATTTTCTTTTCATGTTGATATAAACCCGGGGCTATAAACCCCCAAATTTGATGCAAAATCCAAGGAATGGCAGCAAATAAAGCAACAAACAACGAAAGCTTAAAAGGGGCAAAAAACGGTGCAGTAACATCCGTTGCAATCATAGTGGCTGTACTAGGTAAATGAGCAACTAACGGAGCGGCTACAAAGGTATAAATATCGTTTGCAAAGTAAATTAAGCCAATAAAAATCACTAAAATACTTAATAACGATTTAATTAGCCGGTCACGCAATTCAATTAAATGAGCGACAAACCCTGATTTTACTTCCTCAGTCATTGTGTTTTATACCGTGTATTAAGTGCATGAAAAAAAGAGAGTGCTATGTTCACTTTGAGTCATCTGTTTGTTGGCTATTTGATGCTGGCGTTTGACTTTTTTTATAGCTATGGGTGACTGATTGCGCCGCTTGTTGTAGCTCAGAAACAGAGTGTTGTAGGTCAGGGCTTAAATCTTTAAGACCTTGTTGCTCTGCTTTTTTTAGATTTTCGTGTAGTTCATGCACACGAAGCTCCTCACTCACTTCAGCTTTTACTGAGTTAGCCATTGCTTTGGCTGTTTTAACCCAGCGGCTTACGGTTCTAATAGCAACAGGTAAGCGTTCCGGCCCTAGTACTACCAAGCCGACAATAAATACCACAACAAGCTCCCACATTCCCATGCTAGTTAAACCTTGTCGTTATCTTTAGTTTTGCTAGTTGTACTTGAATCGATTGGTGTTGATTCTGATGATTTTTGGATCTGTTCAGTTTTATCTTCGCTAGCTTGTTTTTCAGCATTTTGGTCATCAGACATAGCTTTTTTAAAGCCTTTAACTGCGCCACCTAAATCACCACCCATACCGCGTAGTTTTTTTGTACCAAATAAAAGTACAATGATTGCAAGTACAATTAATAATTGCCAAATACTAATACCACCAAAACCCATGGTTTTCTCCTGCTTTTAAGCCATAAAATAATAAGGTTAAGTGCTGATTATACGCCCAAAGTGGCAAATAGCACTTAGTTTATGAGCGGCGCCAAGCCGCTATAAAGCCAATAACAGCACAGCTTAAGACTACGCCAGCAGCGATTAAGTTGTGTTGTAAATAAAATAAAGCTGAGACAATCATCGCAGCACTACTAAACAGTCCTAAAACCAAGGGCTTATGTGAAACCTTAATTTCAGGTGCGTGAGAGTGTGGTGCTCGCTTTAAATTTTGATAAATTAAATCGGGTAGTTCAGGCATTTTTTCTGCCCAAAACGGTAAGTTTGCATACATTTGCTTTAGCACAGACAGCGGGCCCACTTGTTGTTTAACCCAGTCTTCTAAAAATGGTTTTGCTGTTTTCCACAAGTCCAGTTGTGGGTATAGCTGACGACCTAAGCCCTCAACATACAACAAGGTTTTTTGTAATAATACGAGTTGCGGTTGAACCTGCATATTAAAACGACGTGCGGTATTAAATAAGTTAACCAATACATGACCAAATGATATTTCAGCTAGTGGTTTATTAAAAATAGGCTCGCACACGGTGCGAATAGCAAATTCAAACTCTTCAATGCTGGTATCAGGTGGTACCCAGCCTGAATCAACATGTAGCTGTGCTACTTGGCGGTAGTCGCGGTTAAAAAAGGCAATGAAATTTTCAGCTAAATAGCGTTTATCTTCTTTGTTAAGAGTTCCAACAATACCGCAATCTATACCAATATATTTAGGATTATGCGGGTTTTCGCGTGACACAAAAATATTACCCGGGTGCATGTCAGCATGAAAAAAACTGTCGCGGAATACTTGAGTAAAAAACACTTCTACTCCGCGTTCTGCTAATAACTTCATGTTGGTGTTTTGTGCCATCAACGCTTCAGTGTCCGAAACCGGAATACCGTAAATACGCTCCATAACCAGTACATTACTGCGGCTATAATCACTATATACTGTTGGAATGTATAACGATTCTGAACCTTCAAAGTTACGCTTTAATTGAATACCATTAGCGCCCTCACGCATTAAGTCGAGTTCATCGAGTAATGTTTTTTTATACTCTTTAACCACTTCTACAGGGCGTAAGCGTTTCGCTTCATTAATTAACTTACCAACAACTTTAGCTAATTTTTCCATTAGTGCTAAGTCGGCGTTGATTTGTTGCTCAATATTAGGGCGAATAACTTTAATAACAACATCTTGCGATTCGCCCTGCGTATCAACTAGGGTGGCAGTATGCACTTGAGCAATTGAGGCCGATGCCAAGGGGGTTTGTGAAAACTCGCTAAATAGCTGGCTAATATCATCTATTTCTAATGCTTTTTCGATGATCTTTTGCGCTAATTCACCTTCAAAAGGTTCTACCTGATCTTGTAAAAAGGCTAACTCTAGCGCGATATCGTGGGGTAACAAGTCACGACGGGTTGAGAGCATTTGGCCAAATTTTATCCATACCGGGCCAAGTTGTTGCAGCGCTAAACGAAGTCTTAAGCCCGGGGGTTTATTTTTGTGTTGGTTGCGCAACCAAAACAAACTTCCTCGTGCAAGTTTAGCAAACCAAGGTACTTTGTGTTTTGGAATAAGCTCATCGAGTCCGTAGCTAAGCAGGGTTTTAGTTATGTAATACAGTCGGGCAGTTGACACAAAAAATCCTTAGCGCGTTAAAGTGCTTTAATTAGGGCGTTAATGCGTTGCTCAATGGCAGCAACTTGGCTTTTTAGTGCTCTATTTTGTTGTTTAAATTGCGCAAGCTCTAATGGGTGAATTGTAATTGCCAATTCATCTTGGAACAGGCTAATCAAGGTGCTATCGAGCTGTGATTTTGCTTTTTTACCTTGCTGCTTAAACGACTGAAAGTGCAAATAAAGTTGCTGTGCAGGTGCATCCCCAACATACTTTGCTAGTTGCTCTGGCCAATCAATGTCTAAACTTGAAAAGGCGGAGCTATAATTTTGAGCTATGTTTAAATCCCCTTGCAAATCAAGTTTGTCTTGACGTATAAGCTGGGTAAGCATGGCTGGATTTTTAAGAGCTAACAAGGTGTTTATATTGGCACTGATCATACAGTCAGCGTCAGCATGTGCTAATGCAGTGTAAAGATGTAGCTGCTGATTGGCATAAGTAATGGCTATTTTTTGCTGCCAATCTCTAACTTCAACTAATAAACGCTGATGTTCTACCGCTTTTAGCTTATCGACTAAGCTCGGGTCGAGTTTAAGCGCTTGATTTAATACTTGTTCAATAAGCGAAAGCACAAAGCTCGGTAGCATAAAAAAACTGCTTTCAGCCGATTGTTCTTTATTGTTTTCTTCAAGCGCCATAAATTACTAACCTTAGTATTTAAACCCACGGTGAAGTGCAACAATGCCGCCTGTAAGGTTTTGATAAGTCGCTTGTTCAAATCCTGCTTCGACCATCATCGCTTTTAGCGTTTCTTGATCTGGGTGCATACGAATTGACTCAGCTAAATATTGGTATGATTCACTGTCGTTAGCAACCAACTTACCCATAGTAGGTAAAATGTTGAAAGAGTAAAAGTCATACGCTTTGCTCAACAATTCTTGCTCTGGTTTTGAAAACTCAAGAATGAGTAAACGACCACCTGGCTTTAAAATACGATACATAGAGCGCAACGCTTTATTTTGATCCGTCACATTACGTAAACCAAAAGCAATCGTAATTAAATCAAAGCTATTATCAGGGAAAGGCAAGGCTTCGGCATTCATTTGTACGTAATCAATGTTGCCTACAAGGCCTAAGTTATGCAGCTTTTCGCGGCCTACTTTTAACATTGAAGAGTTTATATCACCTAAAACAACCTGACCGGTTTCGCCAACAAGCTGGCTAAACTTTGCAGTTAAATCGCCAGTACCACCGGCTAAATCTAATACATGATGACCTTTACGAATACCTGAGCTGGCAATTGTTTGACGTTTCCATAAACGATGAATACCAAAAGACATGAGATCATTCATAACATCGTACTTTGTCGCAACAGAATGAAATACATCAGCAACCATAGAAGCTTTTTCGGTTTCGGCAACAGTTTTATAGCCAAAATGCGTGGTCTTTTCAGGGTTCTCGTTCATGATTAATCTCTATCGTGGTAATAAAGACTAGTGTACTTGATTGTGCACCAAGGGTGCAATTTGAATATGATTTATCAGTTAATTTTATTGTTTGAACAGTGTACTGGGTTATTGAGAAGAACGTGACTTAAAAGCGGCGTTTGAGGCACTTTTAACCAGCTGGTTAAAGTCGCCTTGTTGTTGCTCAGTGATCCCTAGTGAGAGAGAAATGGGGGGTAGTTTTAGATCGCTTTTTGAACTAATAAAACGTAGCTTTTCAACTCCGCTTATCACTTTTTGTGCAATAAGGTTAGCGGTTTCGGGCTCTATGTTAGCAAGTAAAACGATGAATTGATCTTTTGCAGAGCGCCCAGCTAAGCCACTTTGCGAAACATATTTTTGCACTTGCTTAGCCACTTTATTTAAAATCACTTCGCCAATGGCATCGCCAAAGTTATTAATAAAATGCTCTAAATTATCAATTTGAATGGCAATAGCTGAGATTGATTTGTCTTGTTTTAACCATAACTGTGTTTGTTTGGTTAAATAATGGCGTTTGTATAAGCCAGTTTGTGGGTCAATCACATGTTGTTTGCGTAAGGTATTAAGTTGTTTTTTAGTTGCTTCGTGTAGTTTTTTGGCCTGACTTAGTTGGTGTTTAAATTGTGCTTGTTGCGTTAATAAAAGCTGAGTTTGTTCATTAAGCCTTTCTAAAGCAATACGGCTGTTGGCAATATTATTTTCATCTAGAGAGTGCATACAGTCATTAACATGACCTGCAAAGTCGTTTAGCTTTTTTTCGGTCTGTTGAGCATTTTGCGATAGTGAATTGATCACGCCATTGACGTTTTCAATCATTGCTACTTCGGTTTTATGCCCTTGATTTAAATATTCAAAATAGAGTTGTTCAATAAACAGCTCATCAATATTTTGATGGGCATCTATGGCATCATCAATGGCATTATTAAGCGCAAAATGGATTTTACTAATGTATGTATACACAACTTGAAAATTTAAGGGGGTAGGAGGCAAAACATGATGCTCTAAAAACATACATACTTTTGTCATTTTTTCTTGTGCTAAAGCCATGGAATCATGGAACATCATTTGCAATTACCAACCAAATACGCATAAATGCTGATTTATAAAACTCGTCCAATGAGGCAATTTGCTTCCAAGCAACGATACAATAATCATTATATCCGTTATTTAAAAGTAAAATGAGTCGTAGTTGGCTAAAATAGCACTATAATTTCAATAACCGTTGTTTTTCTGAGCAATTACTCTAATTGTTAAGTATTAACTTAAGTTAATACAATGTCTCACGGGCGTATATTTTGCGCAGTTGGTCGTATATCTATTTGCTATTTATCTAGGCTACGATAGGTTTATCACATCTGTAATATTACTAAGATCAATCACTATGAATTTATCTCTTTCAAAACAAATGCGTCTTTCCTTATTAAGTGTCACTTTAATGTGCTCACTAAGCGCGTGTCAGCTCACCGCAATTAATGCGGATCAACAATTTACGCAAGCGGCTGAAAATATCGTACAGCATCGCCAAAATGTTAGCCCGTATAGTAACCCCGAAGGAGTTGATGGCTACTTATTACCTAATTTGTCAGCTGAATTTTTAGCGCAGCAATATCAAAAAAACACCCAGTTATTAGCAGATTTAGATGCCATAGATGTAAGTAAGCTCAGTGATGAAAACCAAATTAACTACAGTATTATTCGAGCGCAAGTGCAAAATAGTGTTGATGAATATGTATTTAATACGCACTACATGCCTTTAACGTCAGAATATGGATTCCATTCAAGCCTATCGTTTATTGTTAATAGCTCTGATTATAAAACCGCACAAGATTATCAACACTATTTAAAGCGATTACAGCAAGTTCCGCGCTTTTTTGAGCAAAATATGGCATGGATGCGCAAAGGATTAGAGGTTGGTTTAACTCAACCCAAAGCGGTGTTAATTGGTTATCAAGACTCGATTACTGCTTACATTGTTGATGACGTCACACAATCTGAATTTTATAAGCCATTTTTAAACAATACCGCGGGTTTAAGTGATAGTGAATTTGCAGATTTGCAACAACAAGCTAAAGCAATTATCAGTAGCCAAGTTATTAATGCCTACAAAGACTACTTAACTTTTTTTAATAACGAATACTTACCAGGCGCACGTAGTGATATTGGTATTTCGTCAACACCAAATGGTGAGGCCTTTTATGCAAATCGTGCTAAATATTACACCACCACACAAATGACCCCAAAAGAAATACATGAGCTGGGTTTAGCGGAGGTTGCGCGCATTCGTAGTGAAATGGAAGCGGTTATTAAAGAAGTAGGTTTTAAAGGCACGTTTGCAGAATTTATCCACTTTTTACGAACAGATCCGCAGTTTTACGCCACAACGCCTGAGCAATTATTAAAAGAGGCCGCGTATATTGCCAAAAAAATGGATGCGCAGTTGCCTAAATTATTTCATACCTTACCGCGCAAACCTTATGGCGTAGCGCCGGTGCCTGCCAATATTGCTCCTAAGTACACTACTGGGCGCTATTCGGGTTCGAGCCGTGATGATCAAGCCGGCTTTTATTGGGTGAATACCTACGCTTTAGATAAACGACCACTCTACGCTTTAGAAGCATTAACTTTGCACGAAGCTGTTCCGGGTCATCATTTACAAATATCACTCAATGCAGAACTTGAAAGCTTACCTAGCTATCGCCGTGATGCGTATTTATCAGCGTTTGGTGAGGGCTGGGGACTGTATTCAGAGTACTTAGGTGTTGAAGCGGGTTTTTATCAAGACCCGTACAGCAACTTTGGTCGTTTAACTTACGAAATGTGGCGTGCTGCACGTTTAGTGGTTGATACGGGTATGCACATGTACGGCTGGAGTCGTGAGCGTGCAATGAATTTTATGGCCGATAATACGGCGCTTTCATTACACAATGTAAAAACAGAAACCGATCGTTATATTTCATGGCCTGCACAAGCGTTGTCATACAAAATTGGTGAGTTAACAATTAAACGTCTGCGTGCAGAGGCCGAGCAAGCATTAGGTCAGCAGTTTGATATTCGTGAGTTTCATCATCAAATATTGCGCCATGGTTCAGTGCCTTTGTCGGTGCTTGAGCAGCAAATACGTTTGTATATACAAGCAGAATTAGCAAAAACAGATAGCTAAAAGCGCATTATTTTGAAACTATAAAAGTGTGGTGTTATTTAATGACATCACGCTTTTTTAGCATTTAAGGATAAGTAATGAGTCAATTTATAATGTTCAGTATCGATGTGTTTGCCAGCTTATTTATTGTTGTATTTGGATTGCTGGTTATATTAATTGCTATTTTTTATGTTCGAGATGTTACCCAAACAAAGCATGCTATTAGGCGTAATTATCCAGTAATTGGACGTTTTCGCTACTTTTTTGAACGCCAAGGTGAGTTTTTTCGTCAGTATTTTTTTGCTCTCGACCGTGAAGAAATGCCCTTTAATCGCGCCGAACGCAGTTGGGTATATCGGGCTGCTAAAGATGTTGATCATACGGCTGCTTTTGGTTCAACCCAAAGCTTAGAAACGACAGGCACCGTAATGTTTATGAACTGCGCATTTCCTACCTTAGATGAAGAAGCCCTAGCGCCTAGCAACGTAACGCTTGGGCCTTATTGTAAATTTCCTTACACCACAAATTCGTTATTTAATATATCGGGCATGAGCTTTGGCGCGTTATCTAGTCCTGCTGTTCGTGCACTCTCAAAGGGGGCAAAATTAGCCGGTTGTTGGATGAACACGGGGGAAGGCGGACTTAGTCCGTATCACTTAGAAGGTGGTGCCGATATCGTGTTTCAAATTGGTACGGCTAAATATGGTGTACGCGACGAGCAGGGAAATTTAAGCACAGAAAAACTAAAAGCCGTTGCTGCACACCCAGCAGTTAAAATGTTTGAGCTGAAAATGAGCCAAGGTGCCAAGCCAGGTAAAGGCGGTATGTTACCTGGGCGAAAAGTGAATGCTGAAATTGCTAAAATAAGAGGCATACCTGAGGGGCAGGATTCAATTAGCCCAAATGGGCACCCAGAAATAAAAAATCCAAACGATATTTTAGACATGCTCACCACGATAAGAAGTACAACCGGTAAACCGACAGGCTTTAAAGCGGTAATTGGTGAACATGCTTGGTTAGAAAGTTTATTTGCCGAGATAAATCATCGTGGTATTGAGTCTGCACCCGACTTCATTACCATAGATAGTGCTGATGGTGGTACCGGCGCTGCGCCTCAGTCTTTACTCGATTCGGTGGGGTTACCGCTAAAAGAAAGTCTTCCTTTAGTTATTCAGTTACTAAAAAAGCATGGCCTTAGAGAGCGAGTTAAAATTATTGTCTCTGGCAAATTAATTGTGCCCTCAAAAGTTGCGTGGGCATTAGCACTAGGTGCCGACTTTGTTGTGTCTGCACGTGGACATATGTTTGCACTAGGCTGCATTCAGGCTATGCAATGTAATAAAGATACCTGCCCCACAGGAATTACTACGCATAATGAACGTTTACAGCGTGGTTTAAATGTTGAGGATAAAGCGCAGCGGGTCGCAAATTATAATAAATACATTCATTACGGTGCGGGGCTTATTGCACATTCTTGTGGCGTTACCAGTGCTCGCGAATTAAAACGCAAACATGTGCGTATAGTGCAAGAGAGCGGTCTTTCTGAGCCACTAGATAAAATGTACGAGCACTATCATTAAATATAGCTTAAAAGGCGCTTAAAGCGCCTTTTTAATAAAATAAAGACTTAGTTTAGGGTCAAACAGACCCTAATTTAAATGGCTTATTAGCAAGCTGAAAAACGCGTCTTTAGTATCGCAAGTGTGGGCATTTAAAATCAATTGCTCACCCAGTGCTAATGTTTGTTTTTGTACGTTTAACCGTGCGGCCTCATCGGTAATGCCTTCTATATCAATTACATTAGCAAGGCCTATAGTGCGTCTAATTAGCTCTATGCCACAGTAGCCAATAGCATCTTGTAAAACATGTTTCATAAAATACTCTGCGTAGCCTGAAGCTTTAAGTGTCTCATCAGTTGTTTGCTTATTTATGAGCTCAAACCACTGTTGTTCAAATGTGGCGTAGCATTCAACCAATGTACTTAATAAATGGGTTTGATAATTACGACGTGCTACAAAGTCGTCAATGCGACCGTGCTGAGCACAGTAATTTAGTAGTAAGTTACCGATAAAAGATCCAATATCAAAGCCAATAGGGCCAAAAAAGCCAAACTCAGGGTCGATCATTTTAGTGGTAGTTTGATTAACAAAAATACTTCCGCTGTGCATATCGCCATGCAACAAGGTTTGTGGGTTCGATAAAAAGTTAGCTTTTAGCTTTGCTACTTCAAGTTTTAATGCCCCATTTTTACGAATAGCCTCAACTTCAGTTTGTAATTGTGCCGGATAGTTGTTGCGTTCATGCTCTGTGTACGGATCGCTAAAAAATAAATCTTCAGTAATTTGGCACAATTCAGGGTTAGTAAATTGGCTAATACGTGCTTTTTTATCTTGCGCTAATAAATAAAAGTCAGAGTTATAAAAGCCCGTTTGGCTTAAATATACAGCTACGTGGTGAGAAAGATTTGGAAATTGTTCAGCATTATTTTGCGCTGTACGCAAAATTTGCAAATCACCTAAATCTTCTAAAATGGTCAGAGCTAAGTCTTTATTGTAATGTAAAACAGTAACCGTATGCGCAGGGCAAATAGCCCCATGATTAAGTAAAACTTCTGCCTCTATGCGTGCTCTATCAAGTGTTAATGGCCACGACTCACCTACACAACGCGCATACGGTAAAGCTTGCTTTAATATAATACTGTTGTTTTGCTCATCCGTAATTCTAAATACTAAGTTGAGATTACCGTCACCAAATTCATAAGCGGTAAGCGCTTGCCCCGGCTTAAAAAAGTCGTATTGATTAGATTCAATTAACGAATTGATGTAATTAATAGCGTGCTGTGCATTAAAAGCAACATAGTTAGTCATGGTTTTATTCTCAATAAAGATGCATTTAAGCATTCTATACCTTTAAATGTTTAGATGTCTATAAGTCTAACTTGAGAGTTCTTCAAAGTGGTGTAAAATAACCCTACGCACTTCTAATCTTTTGAGCCTTATGCAAAATTTAATCGCAAGCAGTTTAAAATATGAAAATAGTACGCTGAGCGTACTTGATCAATATTTGCTTCCTCATCAACAAGTGTGGCATGAATGCCACACTGTAGAGACCATGAAAGAGCTAATCATCAGCTTAAAAGTGCGTGGTGCGCCACTTATAGGCTTAGGGGCCAGTTTATTAATTGCTTATTTAGCTGAGCAAGGTATGACTAGAGACGCGCTTGCAACCGCCATAAATGAGCTAGAAGCCACTCGCCCAACAGCGGTTAACTTAATGCATTGTATGGCGGCGTTGCGCCAAGCGCTTAAACAAACTGATTATGTTGCCAGTATTGTTGCAACGGCTGAGCAGTTATTTATTGAAGACATTGAGCTATGTGAGCGTATGGCAACACGTGGTGCCGAGCTAATAAATAGCGGCGACAATATATTAACTCACTGTAATACCGGCGCTTTAGCCACTGCGGGCATAGGTACTGCATTGGGTGTTATTTATAAAGCACAACAAGTCCATGGCAATGTCCATGTGTGGGTGGATGAAACGCGCCCCTTACTGCAAGGTGGGCGTTTAACTGCGTTTGAATTGGAGCGTTGGCAAATACCTTACACGCTAATTTGCGATAACATGGCGGCCAGTTTAATGGCTGCAGGTAAGGTAGATAAAATTGTTGTAGGGGCTGATCGTATTGCTGCTAATGGCGACTTTGCCAATAAAGTCGGTACTTATAATTTAGCGGTGCTTGCGCATTTTCATAATATTCCATTTTATGTGGTGGCACCGGTTACTACGCTTGATGTAAAGACTGCCCAAGGTAGCGATATAGAAATAGAGCAACGTAATCCACAAGAAGTGCGTGGTGTTAGTGGTAGTTTTGGCGAGGCATTGTGGGCTCCCACTAATGCTAATGTATATAACCCCGCATTTGACGTAACACCCGCAAAGTTGGTTACTGGGTGGGTGTTAGATACCGGTGTTTATAACCAGAGTCAGGTAGAAAATGGCGTGCTCTTAAAGCTGAAGTAATTTTGCGATGCGTTTGGTCCACGTTATGTTTATTAGTGTGGACCAGGGTTTTGAATGATTAACTTACGGTAATAATGGAAAGCGCTCTGCAATCGGTGATTCCGTGCTTTGTGCTACCCAACCTTGTGTATTGTTAAATAGACGAATAGCGGTAAATTCTGGGACGCTACCCATATCAAACCAATGAGGTGTCAGTTCAGGTACTGAGATCAAATCGCCTTGTTGGCAAAGTACTTGGTACACTTTACTGCCAATGTGTAAGCAAAATAACCCTTGGCCTTTTACAAAAAAGCGCACTTCGTCTTCGCTGTGAGTGTGTTCAAATAAAAACTTTTTGCGTAATTCTGAAGCATCAGGGTTGCCTTTAGCTAGTGATATAACGTCAACAGTTTGATAGCCGCCTTGCTGTTTTAAGCGTTCAATATCGCCGCTGTAGGCAGTTAAAATATCATTATTACTGGTGCTTTCAGTGATCTCGGTATTTGCCTGCCATTGCTCAAAACGCACATTAACCTTAGCAAGTTCAGCGGCAATATTTTGAACGTCGCTACTGGTCAGCAGTGCATTAGTGGCGTCAGAATCTGCAAAAATAGTGAGTTGGCTCATGCTAAATGCTCCGCTTTAAATTGGCTAAAATCGTTAATGTAGCTGTGCTTTGATGAGCTTTCTTGCCCATCGCGAATTAAATGTAAAGTTTTAAGCCCAGCGGTTTTTGCAGCATCAAGCTCTGCAACTACATCACTTAAAAACAATACTTCGTCTGGGTTAAAAGGCAATTGCGTTATTATGTTTTCATAGGCGCTTGGCGCTTGTTTGGCGCCTACTTTGGTATCAAAGTAATCACTAAATAGTGGGCGAATATCGCCAAAGTCAGAATACTGAAAAATTAAATGCTGTGCTTTCACAGAGCCCGACGAATAAACGTATAACTGTTGGCCAGCTTGCTTTTGTTGTTGTAAAAATTGATAAGCATCTGGGTATAAGTGACCAGTAAAATCACCGTTTTCATAGCCTGTTTGCCAAATTAAACCTTGTAATTGCTTAAGTGGCGTTATTTTTTTATCTTCTTCAATCCAAGTAAGTAAAGTGCTAATAACGGTGTCGATATCGGCATTAGGCTCGTTAATTTCAGCTTTTACAGCGCTAATTTGTTCTGCTACTTCAGGCTGTTCTGTGTGACCGCGCACAAATGCAGGCAGTTGTTGTGCGGCATAAGGAAATAGCACATCTTTTACAAACGAAATACGCGTAATAGTGCCTTCAATATCAGTTAGCAATGCTTTGATCATAGTGCGGTTCCTGTTATTTTTAAGCGTTCTAGCTCGCAACTAAATAAAAACTCTAATGCCTCTAAATGGCGGCGAACTTCATCAATGTTACGGCCAACAGCATATAAACCATGACCTCTGATCAATACGGCATGCTTAATTGGTGAGTGTAAGTGATGGTCGCTCACAAGTAGGCTTAAACGGTCTATATCTTGATCGTTATCGAAAATAGGGATGGCCAGTGATTCTAAGTGCGATGTAATACCGCTGAGCGCTTTTTGCATCTCGTAGCCGGTTAGTTCAAGCTGATGGCGTTGAATAATATTTGAAAGTACAGTTGCCGCTACCGAGTGAGTATGTAAAACATATTGCGCGTCAGGAATAAGTTGATACAAGCTCAAATGCAGTTGTGTTTCGGCTGAGGGTTTTATTGCCCCAGCAACACGCTCACCTAAATGATTTAATTGTAGAAAATGCTCAGGCATTAACGCGCCTTTGTCGTGGCCACTGGCTGTGACTACAAAGCCCGTGCTGGTGCGGGCTGAAAAGTTTCCACCTGTTGCGGGTACCCAACCTTTTTGACTGACCCATTTTCCGGCTTCAATAAGTTCTGAAATAGCGGTATTGTTTTGCATACATTCCTCACTAATGAGCATAAAGCTATTTTTTTAGACGGCTATACTTCTGTTTTAAGCAATGATAGCATCGCTTTGGGCGTAAAACCATCATTAAGGGTAACCAGTGTTTGAAAGTAAATTGCCAAATTTAGGCACCAGTATTTTTAGTCAAATGACTGCTTTAGCAAATCAATTCGAAGCGATTAATTTATCGCAGGGTTTTCCTGAGTTTGATGCTCCTGAGCTACTTAAAAAACAGCTTAATCATTATGTGCTTGAAGGAGTTAATCAATATTCACCTTCATCTGGTGTACCGCGCCTGCAGCAACAAATTGCCCAGTTAGCAAAACGAAAATATGCGGTTGAAATAGATGCCGCGCAGCAAGTAACGGTAACCTCAGGGGCAACCGAGGCGCTGTTTGTTGCCATTCAAGCGCTAGTGCGCGAAGGTGATGAAGTCATTGTATTTGACCCTGCTTATGACTCTTACCAGCCAGCGATTGAATTGGCCGGTGGTAAGTCAGTTAATATTGCTCTGCATGCTCCGAGTTATGTAATTGACTGGCAAACGGTGGCTGCGGCTATTAATAGCAAAACGCGGGCTATTATTATCAACACTCCACATAACCCAAGTGGTAAAACGTTAAAACAGCACGATATTAATGCCCTAAAAGCCTTAGTCATCGAGCATGATTTATACCTGATAAGTGATGAAGTATACGAGCATATTACTTTTGATAAGCAACCACATTTAAGTGTGTTACGAGATGAGGAATTGTTTGCTCGCAGCTTTGTGATCTCAAGCTTTGGCAAGACTTTTCATAGCACTGGTTGGAAAATGGGTTACTGCATCGCACCCGCTACACTTGCGGTCGAGTTTCGTAAAATTCACCAATATGTGACTTTTTCAAGCTTCACGCCTGCGCAACATGCACTCGCCGATATGTTAGAACAGCAAGGTGAGCATGTGGATGCGCTAAGTGAGTTTTATCAACAAAAACGCGATGTGCTCAGTAATGCTCTACAAGATAGCCGCTTTAGCATTTTACCAAGTGAAGGCACTTACTTTTTACTGCTTGATTACAGTGATGTATCGGATTTAAATGACGTAGAATTTTGCCAATGGTTAGCAGAACAAGCAGGCGTTGCAGCCATTCCACTGAGCGTGTTTTATCAGCAACCAAGCAATGATAAAGTTATTCGTTTATGTTTTGCTAAAAATGATCAAACCTTAATAGAGGCGGCACATATTTTATGTCAACTTTAACCTTCGCATTATTACAAAGCTCGCTGCATTGGCTCGATAAAAAAGCCAATTTAGCTATGTTTGAAAAACAGCTTGCTAATATCACCAATCAACCTGATTTAATTGTACTTCCTGAAACCTTTGCCACTGGATTTGCGGTTAACCTTGACTGTGGCGAAGCTGAAAATGGCTCAGTACTGAGTTGGCTCAAGGCACAGGCGAAGCACTATAATGCGGTAATTGCAGGCTCGGTATTGGTAACCCAAGGAAGTAAAAAAGCGAATCGGTTTTACTGGGTACAACCAAATGGAGAAGTGAGCTATTACGATAAACGGCACTTATTTTGTTTAGGTAACGAAGGCGAGTTTGTAGTGGCAGGACAAACGCGTGAAGTGTTTGAACTCAATGGGTTTAAAATATTGCCACAAGTATGCTACGACTTACGGTTTCCGGTGTTTCAGCGCAATAACAATGACTACGACGTGATGATAAATATTGCCAATTGGCCAGCAGCAAGGCGCAATGTATGGGACACTTTATTAATGGCACGAGCAATGGAAAACCTATGCTACGTGGTTGGCGTAAACCGGGTTGGTGAAGATGGCAATGGTATTGCTCACAGTGGTGGAACTGCAGTGTATGACTTTAAAGGTGAGCCACTGATTAAAGCGAATGACGACCAGCAAGCACTACTAACAATCATGTTAAATAAAGCGCCGCTTGATGAGTTTAGAGCTAAATTTCCGGCACATTTAGATGCTGATGCTTTTACATTGGTATAAATTAGCGCCCAGCCGATAAAGTGCTAAAATAGCCGCTGATATTTTTATTGGCGGCTTTATGAATACAACCCTTATTACACCGGTAATTTTAGCTGGCGGCATTGGCACACGGCTTTGGCCGCTGTCGCGCCAAGCAATGCCAAAGCAGTTTTTATCTTTGCTTGATAATAAAAACCAGCAGTCGTTATTGCAAAGCACGTTAGTGCGTGTTGCAACTGAGGACTTTAATCCCGCTATTTTGGTCTGTAATGAGCAGCATCGATTTATTGCCGCGCAGCAGGCAGCATTTGCAAAGCCCCATGCCATAGTACTTGAGCCAGAAGGCAAAAATACCGCACCAGCCATTGCCCTTGCCGCGCACTATGCATTAAAAAATAATATTACAGGTCCTTTGTTGGTGATGCCTGCCGATCATTATATTGAAGATTTTATGCCATTAACTGCTCAGTTATCTGATGCGGTGACACTGGCTGAGCAAGGTAAATTAGTTACATTTTCAATTACGCCAACAGAGCCGCATACCGGTTATGGCTATATCAAACAGGGCACAGCAATTATAGGTACTGCTTGCTTTGAGGTAGACCAGTTTAAAGAAAAACCTGATTTAGCAACTGCATCAACCTATTTAACTGAGGGCGGTTATAGTTGGAACAGTGGAATGTTTTTATTTACTCCCGCTGCATATCTAAAAGAGCTGGAACGCTTTGCGCCAAAAATAGCTAAAAGTGTTGCTAGTGCCACTGATTTTAAACAAGACTTAGCGTTTACAAGAGCAAATACTCATGCACTTGAATCTTGCCCAAGTGACTCGATTGATTATGCTATTTTAGAGCGTAGTAATAATGTGGTGGTAATGCCCGTTGCATTAAATTGGAGCGATGTGGGTAGTTTTTCTGCACTCGCAGCGTTGAGTAAAAAAGATCCACAGGGTAATAGCCCACACCAAGAACATATCGCCCAAAACAGTAGTAACAACTTAGTTATTAGCGAAGATGGACACACAATAGCGACGTTAGGGGTAAGCGATTTAGCGGTTATTCATACCCACGACGCCACTTTAATTGCTGATCAAAATGCGCTTGATGCCCTCCCGTTATTACTCAAGCAATTGACAACAACACATAATAACAAACTGACACACCATCAGGTGGTTTACCGCCCTTGGGGAAATTATCGTACGCTGGTAGAAAGTATCGGTTTTAAAGTAAAAAAAATAACCGTTAATAGTGGGGCTAGGCTCTCAACGCAGCGTCATCAGCATCGCGCTGAGCATTGGGTTGTGGTGTCGGGCACTGCAGATATATGTATTGACCAGCAAAGCTTAACGCTGACCCATGACCAGTCTTGTTATATTGCTGCAAAACAGCTGCACAGTTTAGCGAATAATCAGCCCGAGCCCTTAGTTGTTATTGAAGTGCAAACGGGTGCCATTTTAGATGAAAGCGATATAGAGCGATTTGACGATATATACGGCAGAAAATAACAGTATAAATAGTGAAAATGCTTGATTATTTGTCACTGCAGTAAAACTTGGTAGCCCGTAGCCCGTAGCCCGTAGCCCGTAGCCCGTAGCCCGTAGCCCGTAGCCCGTAGCCCGTAGCCCGTAGCCCGTTTTTACCCTAGTCCTTGCCGTACATACTTTAAATACGCCTCTAAACTGTGTTGCCACAGTGTGCTGGCTTCATTTAACGAGTTATTTAATGGTTTTTTATCTAGTAAGCGTCGCTCAATTTTTTTTAGAGCTAGTCCATAGCTATTAAAACCAAGTTGCATAGCGGTGCTAGCTTGGCGATGTAATAACTTAATGCATTGCTCGGTGTCTTGCTCTAATAAAGCTTGGCAACGGCTCAGCTTATTACGAGCAGAAAGAATAAATTCATTATAGATAGAAGATACTTCATCAATACTAAAAGAGCTTGTCAGGGTGTCTGTTGCGGTTTCATCGTATAACGTATCAATCAGCTCGACAGCAATATTAGCTGTTTGTGTTGACTGTGAATCACTCAATGCTTGGCGTAGTTTCTCTTGCTTTAATGGCTTGCCAACAATGTCTTTAATACCCAGTGCTAAGTATTCTTTTATTTCATCAGGGCTCAAACTGGCAGTAAAGGCCAGCACCGGCGTTCGCTGATTTTTATGCTCCACCCGTTTGAGAGTTTTTAGTACCTGTTGCCCTGTTAAATCGGGTAAGTTCATATCAAGTAGCACCACATCAAAGTGGTATTTTTTCATCAACTCAATCGCACTTTTGCCATCTTTAGCGAGCTTAATTTTATGCTCGTCGTCAGCCATAAATTCAACGGCAATTTTTTGGTTCAGATCTAAATCTTCAACAAGTAATACATCGAGTCCGGTTAAATAGTCCTTACTTTGATGGCGTTGCTCTACGAGACTAAGCTCACCAATAGCTAACGTCATGTTAAAGCTAAATACACTGCCTACTCCCAGCTCACTGGTAATTTCTAGCTGGCTATTAATTTTATCGAGAAGGCGACTGGTTATAGCTAGTCCTAGACCTGTTCCGCCTTTTTCTTTACCGGCACTGCTTTGAATGTAGGGCTCAGTTAAATAATCAATTTCATCTTTTTCAATACCAGGGCCTGAATCGAGTACGCTTACTTTAAGGGTATGATCTAGCTGGGTTTCATTAATTAAGTCTATTTGTACTTTTACCATCCCCGTATCGGTAAATTTAATCGCATTACCGACAAGGTTAATAATAATTTGTCTGAGTTTTTGTTGGTCGCAGTAGTAACAGGCTTTGTCGGGGATATTACAGGCGAGCTCAAATTTAAGTTGTTTTTGTTCGGCCAGAGGGCTTAACAGCAAACATAAGTTTTGCAGCCACGTTTTAAACTCTATGTCTTCTTCGTACAGGGCTTCGTCGTGCTGATCTAAGCTTGCATATTCCAGCACTTTATCTACCAGTAAGTTGAGTGACTCAGCTGAGTTGATAATGGCCTCACAATAGGCTTTGTTACGGCTGTCGCTGGTTTGATTTAATACCAGTTGTGCACTGCCTAATATGCCGTTTAGTGGTGTGCGTATTTCATGGCTGATGGTGGATAAAAACAGTCCGCGAATTTCTAAATCTTTATGAGCTTTTTCGGTGAGTTTATTAAGTCGTAATTCCCTGCGCTCATTACATAACAACGCCATACCTGCAGCATAGAACATGGGGGCAATAACACTATTTAAAAATAACAGTGAGTTAAACCATGAATTTAAAATGGCATCCTGTTGTGCAATGTCATCCATAAATAGGCTTCGGGTAATAAAACTTGCTGCAACTAAAGTTAAAATAATTATGTAAACAATACTGGCGTTAGGGTAGGGTTTTCGCGCATATTTTATAAATATAAATAATAAAAAAGTGGCCTCTACAATATGCTGCAAATCAGAAATATATACCCGTGAGCGCATTGAGGGCTGTAAAAATGTGAAATAAACAAGCAGCAAAGCGCTGAGCGCTGTAAATAGGCAAACAAACTTAAGGCCACGACCATGATAATTTAAAAATTGACTCAGTGACAAACAATGCACAATAGAGGCTAAAAACATCATGTTATTAGCAAGGGTAATGGCAATCTGATCAGGAATTTTGCCTATTAGCGCAAAACTAACAATGGCAGCTAATAGCAGTAAAGGATAGAAAATATAAAGTAACGTGCCGGGAACATGCTTATTGGTACGCCAGGTTAAAAAGTTCAGTAGCGTCATCACTGTCATAACGGCGATACTGGCAAAATAAAGCGTAAATGAGTCGAGCATTAAGACCCCAACAGCGTTTTTTAAAGAAGATATAAAAACAGGCACTTAAAGTGCCTGTATGGTATTTATTCAAACAAACGTTAACGAATTTCGTCAGGAATGTTTTGTTGTGCCCAAGAAAGTAATTCAATACGGTTACGACATTTAGTTTTTCTAAATGCACTGTATAAATGAGTTTTAACCGTATGCGGGCTAATACTTAACTCTTCAGCAATTTCTTTATTTTTAGAACCATTACTCATTAACGAGATAATTGCTTTTTCACGCTTCGTTAGCTTTATTGGTTCAATATCACCATCAGTTAGCTTATGCAGGGCATCTTTATTAAATTGCAGCATGCGGTTAAGCGCATTACACATAATGTCACGACGATACCAAAGCTGATCTTCGAGTAATAAACGAATCCCTTTCATGAGTACATCGGCATTATCTGTGGTGTAAAATACACCACGAATACCGCTAAGTAATGCGCGATTAGCAAGCTCTGGGTTTTCATCTAAATTGAACAACACAATATCGCACTTGATGCGTAAATTAACGAGTTGCTCTTTTAGCTTTGTCCATGCGTCTTTACTTGATGTTTCAATGAACAATAAGCGAGTACCTACCGGAACATCTAAAATATTTGTACCCGTAGTTACGTCAAGGCCTTGCGTTTTTAACAATGGCTCTAAAACGTTAATACCAATAGTGTTAATTGGTTCTTCATCTAACAACAAAAAGGCTGAACTGCTCATGTTTTTTTACTCTTTTATAAAGCTGGCTAATTAATTTTACCACAATCCCTACACACCTTTTGTATTAGAAAATCATTATTTCACTGGAGAAAAGGTGCGATTTCCGATTATTTAAACATAAAATGTTGCAAATAAGTAATTGTTTTTTTTCGTGTAGTAAGAAAAACGCCGTATTTTTGATTTTTTTAAACTAATCTAAGATTTAACTAAGCACTATAGCGCCGTTTTTTTAGTTTCTTGGTATGGAGGCCAGCCCATTTCTTTACCTGCGAGCATATGTAAATGTATGTGATACACAGTTTGGCCACCATGTTCATTACAGTTCATCACAACGCGGTAGCCGTCATCGCTAAAGTTGTGTTGCTTGGCCAGTTTTGCGGCGACCGTGTATAAATTACCAACTAAATGTGAGTTTTCATTATTTATATCATTTATAGTGGCAATTGGTTGCTTGGGAATAATTAATACATGAAATGGCGCTTGAGGATTAATGTCTTTAAACGCTAGCGTGTCATCGTCTTCGTAAATAATATCTGCTGGAATTTCGCGATTAATAATTTTAGTAAAAATAGTCTCTTGGCTCATAATGATGACTCTAATTTATTTGATTAATATATGTGTCACTAATGACAAATTTTGCTAGCAGTGTCAAACTGAAATCAACTAAAGGAGTAATTATGCGTAAATCAATATTATTAGGCAGTGTAGCGGCGCTCTTAGTGAGTGCATCGAGTTTGGCAGAAAATATTCACTTTCCTGAGGAATTTGTTCCTTTGCAAGTGGGTGAACGAATAATTGAAAGTTCGCTTTTTAGTCGTGTTGATGATGTTGAATTAGCACCGGGTACTTATCAGCTAAAACTTAAATACACAGATTTATATGACTTAGGTTATGACGATCATGAAGTGATTGAGTCAGAACCTTTTTGGGTGAATGTAACCATTGAAGCGGGTAAAGATTACACCTTAGTATTTAATCGTGCTGAAAATGCGGTAGCGGCAAAAGTATTTGCTGAGGCACCGCAAGTGAGTTTAAAAGCAAAAGGCAGCACCTTAGCTAAGCCATTAAATATTATTGCCGAACGACAAGTTCAAAGCGCACAGTTTAACCAGCAAACAACAGCAACCCCAGCGGGCCCGCAAAAACCGAGTCGTCCCATTAAACCGATTACGCCAATTAATGGAAAAGGCATGCCAAGTGCGGCAAATATGCTCGACTTTTGGTGGCAACAAGCAACGCTCGCTGAAAGGCAGGCTTTTTTAGATAAAGTAACAAAATAATTAAGCATTAAAAAAGGGCCAAATTGGCCCTTTTTAGTTTATTGGTAACGCTATTATTTATTCAAATAACGCGTCAATGGTACCTTGTGCAAGTGGGTGATAACCCGGACGTGCTTTTAAGTACACGCTTTGTGCCCAGCCTTTTTTACCATGTGTAATAAGTGCTTTGTAAAGTGGCACTATTAGCTTACGACGACCAATACCCGATAAGTGTTTATCAAGCGCAGGGTAAATCGGTTGGTAACCGTTACCCACTGCTAGCATGTACCATGCAAATGCGCGTTCTGCGTTAGTTGATTGGGTTAAGTTAAACTCGCCGTCTAATTCAGTCATTTTTTCAATGCTTAAATCGCGCGGTAGGTTATTTAAAAAGTGCAGCCACTCATGCACTGTCCAATTTGCAGTAGGTAATTGTGCGGCAGTTGTATCCCCCTTTAACCATGCTTGTGTTGCAGCATCTACTTTATCGAACGCATCAGAGGTAGGGTTAGGTGCATCACTTGGTAAACCTGGCTCAAAAATCCACTCGTTCACTTTATCCATGCTCACTACACCAGGGTACTTTTCAATTAAGTTAGCTTTGATGTAAGTCACAAATTGCGCAGTGGTTAGCGATTTAAACGCAAATTCATTAAAGTAAGTTTTAACAAAGTCATCAAACTTATCACGGCCATATTTTTCTTCTAGGTAGATTAAAAATAGCTGACCCTTTGTGTAAGGCACTGAGCTAAACGCATCATCCGGATCGCGGCCATTAAGTTTTAAATTAAGGCGAGTGTCTGGTGCATCAATGGTTTTAAGTTGCGCACGCAGACCAGCAGCATCAAGCGCTTGCTCCATTACTGCACGGTCGCGACCAAATACTTCTTCCATAATGCGGTTTTCAACGTAAGAGGTAAATCCTTCGTTTAACCATAAGTCTTCCCATGTGGCATTGGTTACTAAGTTACCAGACCAAGAGTGAGCAAGCTCATGTGCAATCAGGTTAACTAGGCTTTTATCGCCAGCAACAACGGTTGGGGTAATAAATGATAGACGCGGGTTTTCCATGCCACCAAATGGGAAGCTAGGCGGTAGCATAAGTAAGTCATAGCGACCCCAAGCATATTCACCATACATCGCATTGGTTTTGTCGATCATCGCTTGGGTGTCATTAAATTCAGCAACTGAGGCATCCAAAATAGTCGGTTCAGCAAAAATACCGGTTTGTTTAGACATCGCTTTAAATTCTAAGTTACCAGCACCAATCGCAATTAAGTAAGGCGAAATTGCTTGTGGCATATTGAAGTGGTAATCACCGTCTTTATAAAGGGCATCTTTATTATCGGCACTCATTACCGCACGCACATCTTCAGGGGTATGAATACGTGCAGAATAAGTCACACGCATTGCCGGTGTATCTTGCACAGGGATCCAACTACGTGCATGTATCGCTTGCGATTGACTATACATAAATGGGTGCGTTTTACTGGCTGTTTGCTCTGGCGTTAACCACTGTAAGCCCGACGCTTCTGGGCGACTGTTGTAGTAAATACGGACTTTTTCAGCTTGGCTTTTAAATGTAATGGTTAGTTTTGAGCCTTTAACATCGTCGCGATTAGCAAGGTTAAAACTGGCTTTATGCCAATTGCCATTGGCTGTTTGATACATCACTTTATCAATATCAAGATCGCGGGTATCAAGTACTAGCTTTGTGCTTTTCGCGTTTTGCCATTGTAGCGTATGCTCAACAAAACCTTCTAATTGCTTGTCGGCAAAGTCGATGTCTAAATCAAGGTTTAAATGCGTGGTGATAACATCATCAAGGTTGGCGTAGGAATTTTGATCAATAGCGCTAGCCATTGCTTGCGAGCACATACCGGCCATAGCGAGGCTTAAAAAAAGAGGTTTGATTTTCATAATTACCTTGAGTACAAATAAAAAAGTACCCGTTTTATAACATGATTGCCACAGTGGGTTGAACAATTTTTACAAGCTGATGCGCAATTTGCGACGATGAGTTAAACTAGAGCGATTAATTACTGGTACCTTTAGGACCCTTGTGGCGCACTCATTACAACCCCTACATACATTTGCATTAAGTAGCCAATGCCAAAATTTTATTGAGATCACCGACTCAGCGCAGCTTCAAACTCAGAGCTTTAACGCGCCTTTTTGTCTGTTAGGGGAGGGCAGTAATACCATTTTTTTAAATGATTATGCTGGCACGGTTATTAAAATGGCGACCCAAGGAATTAATATTACTGAACGGGAAAATGACTTTTTAGTCAGTGCGGCTGCCGGTGAAAATTGGCATCAATTAGTGACTTACTTGCTTGAGCAAAGCATAGCAGGGTTTGAAAATTTAGCACTCATACCAGGCACAGTCGGTGCCGCGCCAGTGCAAAATATTGGTGCCTACGGTGTAGAAATAGCACAATTTATAGAAGCTGTTGACTATTTTGATATTAATAGCAACTGCTTCAAATCTTTAACTAATCAGCAATGCCACTTTGCTTATCGTGAATCGGTTTTTAAACACGCGTTAAAAAATAAAGCGGTGATCACCCAAGTGCACTTTAAACTGCCAAAAATATGGCAACCAGTACTCAGTTATGGGCCGCTTCAACAACTAAAAAATCCGACGCCACAGCAAGTATGTGAGCAGGTGATACAAACACGCAATAGCAAACTCCCAGACCCTTATAAACTAGCTAATGCTGGGAGTTTTTTTAAAAACCCAATTATTACGAATGCTGCGTTAGTGCCGTTACTTGCGCAGTTTCCTGAGTTACCTCATTACCCACACGGAGCCGGTCATCATAAAGTTGCAGCGGGGTGGTTAATAGAACAAGCGGGGTTAAAGGGATATAAGATTGCCGGTATTGAAGTGCATCAGCAGCAAGCTTTGGTGCTCGTTAACCATGGTCACAGTACAGGGGATGATTTGATCAGCATGATCACCCATATTCAAAACACTGTTTTAGCGCGCTATAACATAAGCTTAGAACACGAAGTGCGGTTAATTGATCAACACAATGAATGCCATATCTCTTTGGAGCAATCAGCATGAAAGCACCTGATGGAAACAAGCTGGCTATTTTAAATGCGCTTAATAAAGGCGGGTTTGTCTCTGGGCAAGCTTTAGGAGAGGAATTAGGAATTAGTCGTGCCGCTGTTAGTAAACACATTCAAAGCCTACAAGCTATGGGCTTAGATGTATTTAAAGTTACAGGTAAAGGCTATTGCTTAAATAACCAAGTAGGGTTACTTAATCAGGAAAAAATACAACAGCTTTATGCTGAGTTAGGGCAAAATACCGCTAATATTGAAGTGCAGCCGCTCATTGATTCAACCAACAGCGAACTAATGCGCCGCATTCAGGCTAAAACACCACTTCAGTCGGGCAAGGTAATCGTTGCCGAAATGCAGCAAGCAGGGCGCGGGCGTCGAGGGCGTGTATGGCAATCGCCATTTGGTGCCAACTTATACTACAGCTATTTTTGGCGATTAGATGATGGTTTACAAGCCGCTATGGGTGTATCGATTGCGGTTGGTTTAGCGGTGTATGATGCGATAAAAGCACTTTATGGTATTGATGTAGAGTTAAAGTGGCCAAACGACATTTACATAAACAAACAAAAGCTCGCTGGCGTATTAGTTGAATTAGACGGGCAACCACAAGGGCCCTGTCAGTTGGTGATAGGAATTGGTATTAATTTAAATATGCCAAAAAGTGCCAGTCAGCACATTGACCAAGCATGGACAGATTTAAGTCAGCACACCCAGCAGCTAGATAAAAATCAATTAGTAGCTTCATTAACTTATTGGTTAGAGCAGCGCTTAGCGCAATATCGCGAGAACGGCTTACAAACTATGTATCAACAATGGAATGCATTAAATGCGTTTGCAGGCGAGCAGGTAGAGCTTAATACTGGGCATCGTAGTTGGCGTGGCATTTGTGAAGGTATAGATGCGCACGGTGGTGTACGTATTCGCCAAGACGGCGAAGTAAAAAGTTATTATGGCGGCGAGATTTCATTAAGAAAGGCGCAAGCATGAGATTGTTAATTGATGTAGGTAATACTTCACTCAAAGCCGTATTGTGGGAAAACGGGCAAATACAGCCATGTGATATTAATAATATTTCATGGCAGCAAATTACGGTTGTTATTTACGCTTGTGTTGGTCGTAGCGAGTTACTTAAACAATTATTAGCGCAAGCCAAAACGCATAATATTGATTGTTTTGAGGCTACGGTTAGTAGTGAGCTCGGTGGGTTACGCTGCGCGTATCAGCAAGTAGGTAATTTGGGTATAGATAGATGGTTGGCGCTTATTAGCGGTTATACGCTTTACCCTAATATGGCTGCTATTGTTGTTGATGCTGGCACGGCTACCACCATAGACGTTCTCAATAATGATGGGCAGCATCTAGGAGGCTGGATATTACCTGGGCTTGATTTAATGACCTCATCACTCACTCAAAATACTCAGCGGGTATTTGATGATGCAAACACGCCATTTGCTAATGAGCTTGGAAAAAACACCCCTAATGGGTTAAAAAACGGAGCCTTAGTGGCAACTATGGGTGCCATTGAGCAAGCAAGATTGCATTTAAAGACAAAAAATAGCCTCTTAATTTTTGCGGGTGGTTATGGTCAGCTGTTACAAGGGCATTTTTCACAGAGTATTTTCGACCCAATGCTAGTAATGAAAGGCTTAAATTACTGGTATGAGTTAGCTAAAAAGAGTTAAAAACAACAAAAAAACAGCTTTTTGCGCGAATAGTGAGCATTTGAAGCATTAAATCACATTTTTTTTAATTTTTTGGTTGCATCCCAATAAACCTTACTCTAGAATCTCGCCCCGTACTAAAGCAGTGCCGACTTAGCTCAGCTGGTAGAGCAACTGACTTGTAATCAGTAGGTCAACCGTTCGACTCGGTTAGTCGGCACCACTTTCCTTTTACCGGAAGTGCTTAGTAAAGAATTATCGTGGAGGGGTTCCCGAGCGGCCAAAGGGATCAGACTGTAAATCTGACGGCTCAGCCTTCGCTGGTTCGAATCCAGCTCCCTCCACCACTTTATTCTAGACGGTTAGAGGTAGTTTAAGAACAGGTTCCTTAAAGCGGGCATCGTATAATGGCTATTACCTCAGCCTTCCAAGCTGATGATGCGGGTTCGATTCCCGCTGCCCGCTCCAATTTGATGATGCTGATATAGCTCAGTTGGTAGAGCGCACCCTTGGTAAGGGTGAGGTCGGCAGTTCAAATCTGCCTATCAGCACCAGTCAATCGAATCGCCTTAAACACTTCCTTTATCTGTCAGAAAAAACTATTTGAAATTTGAAAAAATTAACTTAATCTACCTATGGTGGATTATTTTCATATGTAATCTAGATACACAAAACTGATAGGTTCCGTCATGGCAAAAGAAAAGTTTGAACGCGTAAAACCGCACGTAAACGTTGGTACAATCGGCCACGTTGACCACGGTAAAACTACACTAACTGCAGCAATCACTAACGTACTTGCAAAAGTATACGGCGGTG
>Ga0207905_1000036_pt1 | contig 154515 bp, 144 predicted proteins | sample LinPmetageLP49_FD_184060 | JGI IMG/M metagenome (GOLD analysis project Ga0207905, IMG submission 184060) | Marine viral communities from the Subarctic Pacific Ocean - LP-49 (SPAdes) | ecosystem: Environmental > Aquatic > Marine > Oceanic | place: Pacific Ocean | collected 2011-08-27 | reverse complement strand
TGATTATATTGAGCTGTTTTATAACTCAAAGAGACGACATGGTTTTAATAATGACCTGTCGCCGGTAGAGTATGAGCAGCGTCACCAAAAATGGCTGGACAGTGTCTAGTGAATTAGGGGCGATTCATTCTCGGTATCCAGAAGCCCTGGAAAGTCACCTCGGTGAACGTGTCTCTCGAAGACGATGAGGTAGAGGTGCAGGTGCGGCGTGACGAACACCGCCAGTTGCTCAAGGCCGGCGACTCGCTGCTGAAGGGAGCGAAGTATCAGTGGCTGAGGAGTCCGACCAACATGAATTGGCACCAACGGTGGGCCTTTAGTCCGCTACGCCAGTCCAGTCTGAAAACCGCTCGAGCTTGGGCCATGAAGGATTTTGCGGCGCAGTTGTGGCACTATCAGCACCGAACCTGGTCACTTAAAGGCTGGAAGCGATTGGTCAACTGGATGGTTCGCAGTCGCTTGGCACCTATGAAGAAAGTCGCGGCAACTCTGAAAAATTATCTGTGGGACATTATCAACGCCATGGTCCTGAAAGCGGACAACAGTCATGTGGAAAGCATCAACAGTCGGATCAAGGCGGTGAAGATGCGAACCCGTGGATTCCGGAACAAGCAGCGATTCTGTGATGGCATTTACTTTCACCTTGGCGGCCTTCAGCTGTATCCAGTCGGAATCCGTCAATGATTACCCACCATGACTGGGGAAGACCCTTATTTTCAGCTGATAAGTTGGATTCACTGGCAACAGTTCTAAAAGACTGGCTCGAACGCTATGACAAGCAATTGCACCCTAAATCCGATGATATGGCTGGCCTCGAAAGAAAGTGCTCGGCAATTGCTGGACGTGCTTTTGAAGGATGAAGTCAATTGATCTAAAAACACCTCTCACGAGGAAGTGATTCCGTCTTAACCTTTCTGGTTGGAGGCTAGATAGGCGCGCTCAAATTATTGGGTTGTATAAGTGGATATGGTTGTGAAAATGGAGAAATAAATGAAAGCAGTTATTACGGGAATCACCGGTCAAGACGGTGCTTATCTGGCTGAATTGTTGCTAAAAAAAGGATATGAGGTATTTGGCTCCTTCCGCCGTACCAGCTCGGTCAACTTCTGGCGCATCCAGGAGTTGGGTATCGAAAACCATCCCAACCTGCATCTGGTGGAATATGACCTGACGGACTTGTCCGCCAGTATCCGGCTACTTCAGAAGACCGAGGCGACGGAGGTGTATAATCTGGCAGCGCAGAGCTTTGTCGGTGTGTCGTTCGAGCAGCCCATTACCACGGCCGAGATCACCGGTCTGGGGTCGGTGAATCTGCTTGAAGCTATTCGAATTGTGAATCCGAAAATTCGCTTCTACCAGGCATCCACATCGGAAATGTTCGGTAAGGTTCAGGCGATTCCCCAGAACGAATCCACGCCCTTTTATCCCCGCAGCCCCTATGGGGTGGCCAAGCTGTACGCCCACTGGATGACCATCAACTATCGTGAGTCGTACGATATTTTCGCGTCCAGCGGCATTTTGTTTAACCACGAATCGCCATTGCGCGGCCGTGAGTTTGTCACCCGCAAGATTACTGACTCAGTCGCCAGGATCAAGCTCGGTAAGCTGGATGTACTTGAGCTTGGCAATATGGATGCCAAGCGCGACTGGGGTTACGCCAAGGAGTATGTGGAAGGCATGTGGCGTATGTTACAGGCCGACGATCCGGATACATACGTACTTGCAACAAATCGCACTGAGACTGTACGTGATTTTGTTTCTATGGCATTCAAGGCCGCGGATATACAGCTTGAATTCAGAGGTCAGTTCGAGGACGAGGTTGCCGTTGATGTCGCCACTGGTAAAACCTTGGTGCGGGTCAATTCGAAATTTTATCGTCCGACCGAGGTGGATCTGTTGATTGGTAATCCGGCCAAGGCGAAAGAAAAACTGGGTTGGGAACCGAAAACGACGCTTGAGGAGCTATGCTCCATGATGGTAGAGACGGATTTGCGCAGGGTAGACCTCGGAATTTCCTTTTAGTATGCCAACAGCACTGATTACCGGGATTGCCGGTTTTACCGGAAAATACCTTTCCACTGCTCTACAACAGCAGGGCTATAAGGTTGTTGGCCTCACACAGGGTCGGCACGATCCAGATAAGGATCTGTTCTCCTGCGATCTGCTTGATCGTTGTGGCCTTGCAGATGTGGTCGCACAGGTGCAGCCAGATGTAGTGGCACATCTGGCTGCTATTTCCTTTGTTGAGCATGGAGACGCTGAAGATATATACCGAACCAATGTGGTGGGTACGCGTAATCTGCTGGAGGCACTGGCCGCATGTGGCAAAATACCACGGGTGGTGCTATTGGCCAGCAGCGCCAATATCTATGGCAATACCACTGATAATCCCATTATTGAGTCTACACTGCCAAGTCCAGCAAATGACTACGCGGTCAGCAAGCTTGCAATGGAGTATATGGCTAAACTCTGGATGGATAAGCTCCCCCTCATAATAGTCCGTCCATTCAACTATACCGGAAGACAACAGGCACCGAATTTCCTGATTCCAAAAATCGTCGATCACTATCGACGTGGTGACATGGAGATTGAACTCGGTAACCTGGATGTGGCGCGAGACTTTTCTGATGTCAGAACAGTGGTAAGCGCCTATAAGAAACTTATTGAGTTGGCGCCTGCCGGTGAGACATTCAATGTCTGTTCAGGTGAGGCGGTGAGCCTGGAAGGGGTGCTGGAGATGATGGCAACAATTGCCGGTTATGCCATTAAGGTTCGGGTAAATCCGGCATTCGTACGTGAGAGCGAGGTGAAATGCTTGCGCGGTTCCAATGCAAAGCTCATCAATTTTATAGGTGACTCTGCCTCTATCCCGTTGGGGGAAACGTTGCGCTGGATGTTCGAGGTCGGTGTGGCGTGAAGGTTGGCTATGGCGTAACCATACTTGCTCGGGGTGTACAGGCTGGCGGTGTGGACGGGATCGGTTCATACACCCGTGAATTGGGTAATGCACTGGTATTACAAGGGGGGGCACAGCTGGTTCCGGTATCCTTCGGCGTGGCGTTACAGAGGCAGTTGTTGAAAGGGGTCCCGTTGGGTAAGGAGCTGAGTGATTTCGCCTCTTCAGCTTCAGTCTCGGCCGTGTTACCCCTTGATTTTCGTGGGGCAAAAGGGCTGAAAGCGCGGATCAATCTGTTCCATTCGACTGACCATATGGTACCCCGCCTGAGGGGAACGCCGGTGTTGGCAACGATTATGGATGCCATTCCTTTGTCCCACCCTCAGTGGGTCAGGCAGCGACTGCGTTCCGTAAAGGCATGGTTGTGGCGGCGAAGTGTAAGCTGGGCTGATCATATTGTCACAATTTCTGAATACTCAAAGAGTGAAATCGTGACGCATTTTCGGATCAGCGAAAAAGATATTTCGGTGGTGCCTTTGGGGGTCGATTCGCGTTACTTTATGCCCATTGATGCCAGTTTTCGTTCTCGTGTATTGGCGCGGTATGGTTTGCCACCACATTTCTTTCTTTTTGTAGGAACACTGCAGCCCCGGAAGAACCTCAGTCGGCTTATGCTAGCCCATAACGCATTGCCTGACGCATATAGAAAAGAGTGTCCTCTGGTCGTGGTGGGACGCGCGGGTTGGAGTTGCGACGCTGAGGTTGCCAAGCTGGCAGAGATGGAGGCAATGGGTTATGCATACTGGCTTGATTACTTGCCGGATTTGGAGGTGATGGCCTTGATGCAGAGTGCGCTAGCCTTGGTATTTCCTTCGCTGTGCGAGGGTTTTGGCTTGCCCGTGTTGGAGGCGTTTGCCTCGGGCTTACCGGTGATTACGTCCGATGGTACCGCGTTGCCAGAGGTGGCAGGAGGTGCCGCATTGCTGGTAGACCCCGAGGATGTTGAGGCGATTGCCGATGGTATGCAGCGGATTCTGGAGGATGCCAGCTTGGCGATGATGTTACGGGATAAAGGGCTTGTCAGGGCGCGACAGCTGAGCTGGAACACCTGCGCAGAGCAAACATTTTCCCTCTATCAGAAACTCATTGGCTGATTAAGTTATGATGCTTTTGGTCTTGTTTGGCATACGGTATATGTGCTTTTTAAGGTAAGGTTCTTGATTTTCGATGAACTTCTCCATGGGCAAATTTCTCAACTTAGGGACTGACAGTGTGGTGCAAGAACGTGCAATAGATTTGCTTCCTGGAATGCGGGGAAAAAAAGTCGCAATCGTTCACCACTGGTGGCTGAGTAACCGTGGGGCGGAGGTCGTTTGTGTCGCAATCGCTGAAATTTTTCCTGATGCGGATTTTTTTCTCCATGTCTGTGATGAAAATTTGGTCCGGCAGACATTGCCCCAGAACTTTAGTGGCAGTATAAATACCACCTTTATTTCACGTTTGCCCGGAGCCAGGAAACATTACAAGAAGTACCTTCCCTTGATGCCGTTGGCGTTGGAGCAAATCGATCTTGGCGATTACGATTTGGTTATCAGTAGTGAGTCCGGGCCGTCCAAAGGTGTTATTACACGCCCTGATGCTACACATATTTGTTATTGTAATTCGCCTATGCGTTATATTTGGGATCTTTATCACCAATATCTTTCTAATGCTGGCGCGCTGATCCGTATCCTGTTTCCCTTTATTGCCCACAAGCTTCGTATGTGGGACCGCCTCTCGGCTGATCGGGTGGACTATTTCATCGCTAATTCCGAGTTTGTTCGGTCGCGAATCAAAAAATATTACCGCCGTGATGCAGAAGTGGTTTTCCCTCCCGTTGACGTGCAAGCGTTCAGTGCTGATCAGCCAAGAGAAGACTTTTATCTTTACCTTGGGCAGCTACTCCCATACAAGCAGGTAGAGTTGGCTGTTGAAGCCTTCAATCAAATGGGGTTGCCGTTAGTGGTAGTTGGGGAAGGTGAGTTATATGACAAGCTAATTGCTATGGCAAATTCCAATGTCACTGTGATGGGCCGCCAGCCATTTCCAGTTGTCAGAGATTTGTTGCAACGGTGTCGGGGGATTATTCATCCGGGCCTTGAAGACTTTGGGATAGTACCTGTAGAGGCGATGGCTGCTGGTGCTCCGGTTATTGCCTATGGAAAAGGTGGTGCGTTGGAATCAGTCATTCATAACAAAACTGGTATTCTATTTGACGAACAAAATGCCGAAGCAATAATTGAGGCGGTTCAACAAATAGAGCAAGGTAAAATTTCTTTTGATCCCGCTGTATTGCATGAACATGCTACTGGTTTTGACAAAGCTATTTTTAAACAAAAGTTTTTGTCTGCGATCAATAAAGCACTAGGTGCCTCTCTACCGTGAAATATACCAAATCAGGTAAGGGTGCACCGTGAACCTGGGCATACAGTGGCTCCAAGCTGGTTCGCTCGAACAATGTATTTTCAGGTTAACTTGTAGAAAATGAATATCCATACCTTTATACCTTGTTGTCTGCGTTTCAAGACTAGAAGCAATAGCGCCAGGAAGAGTGGTTGTGAGCCTTCTGTGGCTGATTTCTCCGGTGTAATTAGGACTATCGCCCAAGGCTTTTGAAGCACTGATAAGTCATACTGTTTACCTTTGATATTGGTAGCGTTAGCTGATGAAAATTCTTGTGACTGGCGGCGCCGGCTTTATTGGTTCAGCCGTGATACGTGAGCTGTTGACCCAAACATCCTGTGTTGTTGCAAACGTGGACAAGCTGACCTACGCTGGCAATCTGGAGTCGTTGGCCTCAGTGTCCGATTCGCCCCGCTACCATTTCTATCAAGTGGATATTTGCGATGCTGCTGCACTGGATACGGTGTTTGCCGAGTTCAAGCCGACGGCGGTGATGCATTTGGCCGCTGAATCCCACGTCGACCGTTCAATTGACGGTGCTGCCGATTTCATTCAGACCAATATTGTCGGTACCTATAGTCTGCTGGAAGCCACTCGCCGTTATTGGAGTGGGCTACCGAATCAGAAGAGGGCGGCGTTCCGTTTCCACCATATCTCCACCGATGAGGTGTATGGTGATCTTGATGGTGCGGACGACCCGTTTACCGAAACCACATCTTATTCCCCCAGTTCACCGTATTCCGCATCGAAGGCGAGTGCAGATCACCTGGTTCGGGCATGGTCCCGGACCTACGGCATGCCCATTCTGGTGACCAATTGCTCCAATAATTATGGCCCGTGCCACTTCCCGGAAAAACTGATTCCCCATGTGATTCTCAACGCCTTGTCGGGTAAACCGCTACCGGTCTATGGTGACGGTTCGCAGGTTCGGGACTGGCTCTATGTGGAAGACCACGCGCGAGCTCTGCTTGAGGTTTTAAACCGCGGCACTGTCGGTGAAACCTATAATATTGGCGGTCACAATGAGCAACGGAATATTGAGGTCGTGAAAGCAATCTGTGATCTTCTGGAGGAGCTGGCACCCGACAGACCCGAAGGGATTGATGCCTATCGGGATTTAATTACCTATGTGGAGGACAGGCCTGGCCATGACCGGCGTTATGCTATCGATGCGTCAAAAATTCAGCGAGAATTGGGTTGGGTTCCGGTCGAAACGTTCGAGAGTGGTTTGCGCAAGACAGTTCAATGGTATCTCGATCATCCGGAGTGGTGGCAACGGATCCTCTCCGGTGCCTATAAGCTTGACCGTGCCGGCACGGTCAGATCGCAATAACTACCAAATTGATTTGTCGCCTGTGGTGATGTTGGTTTTGGAAAAGCTATGAACAACTATAAAGGCATTATTCTGGCGGGTGGCTCGGGTACACGGTTGCATCCCATTACAATAGGGGTCTCCAAACAACTGCTGCCCGTCTACGACAAGCCCATGATCTATTACCCGCTGTCGGTGTTGATGCTGGCAGGTATCCGTGAGGTTTTGATCATTTCAACGCCGGAGGATTTGCCAGCCTTTCGGCGTTTGTTTGGCAACGGTGAGTCGTTGGGGCTGGAGATCAGCTATGCCGAGCAGCCCTCGCCTGACGGTCTGGCCCAGGCCTTTCTGATCGGCGAAGACTTTATTGGTGACAGCAATGTTTGCCTGATTCTCGGGGATAATGTGTTTCACGGTTTTGGCTTCAGCACCATGCTGCGTGAGGCCGTTCAACGTGAGGAAGGTGCGACTATCTTTGGTTACCACGTCAATGAGCCCCAGCGTTTTGGTGTCGTGTCGTTTGACAATGACGGCAAGGCTGTTTCCATTGAAGAAAAGCCGTCAGAGCCCAATTCAAACCATGCCGTGACAGGCCTGTATTTTTACGACAACAGTGTGGTGGATATCGCCAGAAAAATAACCCCGTCAGAGCGCGGTGAACTGGAAATCACAGACGTGAATAATGCGTATCTGCAACGCGGCGACTTGCATGTCAGTTTGCTGGGTCGAGGCTTCGCCTGGTTGGATACAGGTACCCACGATTCGTTAATGGAAGCCAGCCATTTTGTTCAGACTATTGAGGCGAGGCAGGGACTCAAGGTGGCCTGTCTGGAGGAAATTGCCTATCACCAGGGTTGGATCAATACCGACCAGCTTCGCAATCTGGGTGAGGCACTGGAAAAGACGAGTTACGGGCGGTATCTGGTACGAGTAGCCGAGGGTTATCAATGAAAGTCATAGCAACGCCCCTTAAGGATTGTGTGATTATTGAGCCTCGGGTTTTCGGTGATGACCGCGGGTTTTTCCTGGAAACCTTTCACGTTGAGCGCTACGCAGAGTTAGCGGGTATTACGCTGCCCTTTGTTCAGGATAATCACTCCCGCTCCGAAAAGGGGGTGTTGCGTGGTTTGCATTTTCAGATCAACAGGCCGCAGGGAAAGCTGGTTAGGGTTGTGCGGGGTGAAGTGTTCGATGTAGCCGTGGACTTGCGCCGGGATTCACCGAGTTTCGGTCAGTGGCACGGCACTTTGTTGAATGAAAACAACAAGCGTCAGTTGTGGGTGCCGCCGGGGTTCGCCCACGGTTTTCAGGTGTTGAGTGATGTGGCTGATTTTGAGTATAAATGCACGGATTACTACGACCCTGATGACGAGGGCGCCATTCTCTGGAATGATCCCGAACTGGCGATTGAGTGGCCCGAAACATTGGCTATCAGGTTGTCGGACAAAGATGCCGGTGCCCTCACCTTTGCGGCCTATTGCCAGTCATGAAAATTCTGGTGACCGGGGCAGACGGGCAGCTAGGCCGTTGTTTGCAAGACAGGCTCCGCATGACGGCACACGATGGGCTGGCTTTGAACCGGAGTCAGCTGGATATTACCGACCGACAGTCTGTAGAGGCTGCAGTAGTCAGGTTTCGGCCCGATGTCATTGTCAATGCCGCGGCGTATACGGCTGTTGATCGTGCTGAGAGTGAGCCCGAGGTTGCCCGGCGCGTGAATGCGGAGGCAGTAGGCTATCTGGCAGATGCGGCCAACAAAGTTGGTGCTCTGCTGGTACAGGTGTCGACAGATTATGTATTTGATGGCAGAACCACCAGGCCGTATCGCGAGTCTGATCCGGTAAATCCCCTCAATGTCTACGGCGCCAGCAAACTGGCGGGAGAGCAGTACGCCGCCGGGGCAAACCGCTATTTTATTGTTCGCGCAGCCTGGCTGTTCAGTGAATACGGCAATAATTTCCTCAAATCGATGCTGAAGCTGGCGGATGGCCGCGAGACTTTGCAGGTGGTGGCGGATCAGATCGGGACGCCCACCTATGCGGGTGATTTGGCTGTCTTGATAATCAGGTTGGCAGAGGCGGAAGCTACCTCGGGCATTTACCATTATTCCGGCGGGCGTGCCTGTAGCTGGTTTGAGTTCAGCCAGGCTATCTTTACTTGTCTGGGTAAACTCAGACCAGAATGGCGGCTGCCCGGAGTCCTGCCCGTGACGGCCGCTGAATATTCCAGTGTGGCCAGTCGCCCAGCTTATACTGTACTCGATGATGCGAAACTGCGGGCCTGCCTTCCCCAGTCAACCGGTGATTGGGAGCTGGCCATTGAGTCGCTGATGCCGGAGTTGACAGGATGAGTCCACAGCAAATCCGTCCCCACGTTGCTTCAGGTATCCCATGGTAAATCGGCTTGATCACCTGAAGCGATGGTTTGAGAGTAACCCCCACTTTCGTGAGGTGCTGTTCGGCAGCTCGCTCGGTCTGTTTGTCAAAGTGCTGACAGCAATTCTCGCTTTCCTGATGAATATCGTGATTGCCCGCAAACTTGGCCCCGCCGAGGCGGGGCTGTTCTTTCTCGGCTTCACGCTGGTCGTCCTGTTGGCCTCTGTGGGTCGCATGGGTCTGGATAACAGTGTGATGCGGTTTGTGGCCCGTGCCCGCGCGGCTGAGGATACCGTAAAACTTCATGGGATCCACCGCAAGGCACTCTTGTGGGGAGGTGGTCTCTGCCTGCTTTTGATGCTGGTGTTGTTGGCGTCTAATCAGTTGCTGGTCAATTATGTATTCGAGCAGCCGGGGTTTGGCGCCGTGTTGCCGATTATGGTTATGGCCTTGCCTTTGGTTGGGCTTTATACCCTGCAGGTCTTTGCCCTGTTGGGGATGAAAAAAATCGTCGCTGGTGTGATGGTTTTAGCCGGAATCGTGCCTTTGACCATGTTGGCCGGTCTGCTCATTTTTCCTGTTACCCGGGCGCAGGAGGTAGCATGGGTCTATCTGGTCGGCTGTGCGCTGGCATTGCTCATCGGGGTGTTTTTTTGGCACAGGGCGGTGCCCGGTAAAGAACAGGGAGTAAAGCTGTCGGCCTTTCCCAGTGACCTGCTGTACGCCAGTTGTATGCCCTTGTGGGGCGTTGTAATTCTCGGGCAGGTTATTCAGTGGTCATCCCAGCTGCTGATGGGTGTATGGGGTTCGGTCGAGGATGTGGCGCTGTTTGCTGTTGCCCAACGGACCGCCATGTTGATTGGTTTTGCCCTGTTTGCTGTCAATGCCAGTGCCGGACCCAAATTTGCCGCCCTGTACAGTCAGGGTGATACGGTGGGTCTGGAGCGAGTCGCTTTGTGGTCAGTGCGGTTGATTTTGCTGGTGGCGGTACCGTCACTGATCTTTATGATGGTTTTTCCCCAGTGGCTTATGGGGCTGTTCGGGCCGCAGTTTAAAGCGGGGTTCGCTGCATTGATGATTCTGGCTGTTGGCCAGTTTATTGGCACCGCTGTGGGTTCTGTGGGTTCTTTGTTGAGTATGACCGGCCACGAGCGCCAGCTGCGTTGGAATGTCTTTATCGGTGCAGTGCTGGGCGTTGGTTTGGGGGTCTTGTTGATTCCCTGTTATGGGCTGATCGGTGCAGCGATTGCGACTTCGGTTGCCGTCGCATCAAAAAACCTGCTGTGTGTTTACCAGGTCAACCAGTTGCTGGGTTTTAACACACTGGCCATCTGGCGAAAAATCTAGCATGGCCCGAATTTCTTGTTTGAAGGGAGTATAAAGTGATGTCTCTTGTCCCCGTTGTGATGGCTGGTGGTTCAGGAACCCGATTGTGGCCACTCTCACGACAGTTATATCCAAAACAGTTTCTGCCACTGTTGGGGGATGACACTATGCTGCAGGAAACCTACGGTCGTTTGCGAGCGTTAGACACACAACCTGCTTTGTTTGTTTGTGGTGAAAGCCACCGGTTTATTGTGGCAGAACAGCTCAGGTCGACAGGTTGTGATCCGGCCATGATTCTGCTTGAGCCAGAGGGCAGGAACACGGCACCTGCGGTGGCGCTGGCAGCTTGTTATGCGCTGGAGCATGCCGGGGAGGGTGATGACCCGGTGTTGCTGGTATTGGCGGCAGATCATGCAATACAGGATGTCGATGCCTTTCAGGCGGCGGTGATCGCTGCCTTGCCGTTTGCCGAGCAAGGTAAGCTGGTGACTTTTGGTATCGTGCCGAGCACACCTGAAACCGGTTATGGCTATATAAAGTGTGGTGATTTGGTTGGTAGTGGTCCTGCAAAAATAGTATCGAGGTTTGTAGAAAAACCGGCCAAAGCACTCGCCGAGCAATATCTGACCGAGGGCGGCTATCTCTGGAACAGTGGGATGTTTCTGTTCAGCGCGCGTCGTTATCTGGACGAGCTGCAAGCGCACAGTCCTGAAATTCTGTCGGTTTGCCAAAAAGCCATGTCAGCGGCTTCGATAGACAGCGACTTTCTCAGACCCGATAAAGATATTTTTCTCGATTGCCCCGCGGATTCCATCGACTATGCCGTCATGGAAAAAACCCCCGATGCCGTGGTGGTACCAATGGATTGTGGTTGGAGTGATGTGGGCTCCTGGTCGGCGCTTTGGGCTGAATCTGAAAAAGATCCGTGCGGTAACACCCTGAAGGGTGATGTGATGGCGCTGGATACCCATGACTCGTTTATCCAGGCTGATCGAAAATTGATTGCGACGGTGGGGCTGCGGGACGTAGTGATCATCGAAAGTGACGATGCCATTCTGGTAGCCGATAAAAATCGCGTGCAAGAGGTCAAGAATATTGTTGACCAATTGCGAGAGGAAAAGCGTTCCGAAGCAGAGGCTCATCGCAAGGTTTTTCGACCCTGGGGGTATTACGACGCCATTGAAAATGGTGAACGTTTTCAGGTAAAGCGGATTTTGGTCAAACCCGGTGGGCGGCTTTCCTTACAGATGCATCACCACCGGGCGGAACACTGGGTTGTGGTGAGTGGCACTGCGCTGGTGACAAAGGGTGAAGCGACCTTTCTGCTGTCGGAGAATGAATCGACATTTATTTCTATTGGCGAAACCCATCGTCTGGAGAATCCGGGGTCTATCCCCTTGGAGATCATCGAAGTACAGTCCGGGGGATATCTCGGCGAGGACGATATCATCAGGTTTGAAGATATCTACAAGCGAAACTGAGGTGGTTTCTTAAAGTGATGAAGCGGGTTCAAACAACGTTAACGACGCGTGAATATTTTTATATGATCGGGGATGTTCTCATCAACGTGTAATTCAAAATTCTGCTGAAAGTATTCATACACCCGGGGATGTGTGCGGGAAAAACGCAAATCATCTCTGCCATCCAGCAAAACATCGAAGATAATCGCCAGCTTTGCCCTGTTCGCAATCAGCTCCTGCCTCATTTTTTCCTGCTTTTCTGGCGTGGCAGGGTAGACGCAGTAGGTATCGTAGGCAGCGGGCTCTCTGTTGTAGAGTGCGTAGAATCCGGGTATTGAGGGTGCAAAAAAACATTTTTCATCACTCCCCGAACGGCTATTGATAATGCTGTTCAGCTGTTCAAGCATGTCCGCCTGGGGTTGAGGCAGCAGGAAAAATTCGTTGTTCAGAACAAGTTTTACATCGGTTTTTGGCTTGATCAGGCGTCGTGCGCTATTTTGTATATTTTTATTATTCAGCAGAATTGAGCTGGCGGTCAGAAGCGTGAGTACAGACAGAACCACAGCCGGGGGAAATAACAGGGTGCCGAGGGCGACAGTGACGATCAGGCAGGGATGTATGCTAAGGCACAGGTGGTCAAAGTCGCAGCGGGAATAGAGATGATGGAAATATGCCATCCCCACAGTACTGCTACTGATGATGAGTGCAGACGAATTTGGAGTCCTGTCGATCTGTAATAGCCCGATGACCACGCCCGCCAGATAAATGAGAGGCAGGGTATTGAACAGCGCCTTGAACAGAATACGTTTGGCCGGAGGTTGATTCTTCCAATGGGGCGTCGGCCTCCCCAAAAAGGGCAGTGGTAGTGACAGATTGGTTGTGCCACGTTTAAAAATGGTCAGGACTTTTTCCGTCCAGTAGGCTTTGGCAAAGCCTGGATGTCGAACGGCAATGTAAAGTAATGGTATCAGGCCAATCATTGTTCCGACTGTAAATACACTGCCTGTGACGAGGAAATCCAACTGCCCCGATATCAGGCATATAAGACAGAGGATGAGGAAGGCGGCACTGGCATAGATGCCCAGATTGAGACCAAAAAAATAGGCCAGGCCGTGAATGATGCCTGCGTAAAACAGCGTTTTTCCGCCCGGGTCGCTGAGTAGCAGGTAGCCACTGGCAATTGTCAGCAGGCAGGTCAATACCTCGAAACTCTTGTAGTAGGGCTGTAGCCAGAGATAAAGCAGTACTTGAGATAGCGCCGTTGCATACCAGCTATTGCTGATCTGGAAGATGAGCCAGCCGCCAACGGATAGCGTGGCAATCATGACAAGTGACATGGCCCGCCGTTGTGCGTGGAAGGTTTGGCCGAACCGTTTCATAAACAGCCCAACCCATAGATACCTGCCCGGGTCATAGGCACGAAAGTCCCGGATGGGGACCTTGCCTCGTGCATATTGCTGTGCCCCGAAGCAGAGGTAGCCCTCGTCGGCAGTCTCCAGTCCGACGCGAATTCCCGGGAGCCATAGCAACAGAATAATTGCCGCTGCGATTAAGCTACAACCAACAATGCTTGCCTCATACATGGCGTGGCATCCCGGTCCTGGTGTCGGTTCCGTTCATACGATGAATCTTATCGATTGCTCAAGCGGCTTTGGCTGAAATGAATTTGAATGCAGCTACGGGTTTCAGGAAGCCGATGCGATCAAATTGTTTTTCAAACCAGTTTCCCGGTCGCAGGTTTTTCAGGGGCGGAGGCAGAATCCCGTAGTTATAAATAGCAATGTCCTGAAAGCCTGCCGCAGTTAATGCCGCTGTGAGTTTGGCATCTGTCAGATTGAGAATGCCCTTTTCGGCTTTCCAGCGCATGGTGGGAGACAGGAATATCTGCAGGTAATAGAAGGGACAAAAGGGGTTAACATCAACAAAAAGTATTCGTCCGTCCGGTTTAAGCAGTTGTTTCATGCCGACAAATGCATTTTTGATATCAATAAGATGGTGGAGCATAAAAAAGCCGGTAATGGCATTAAACTGGCCGTGCAGTGATACCGGTGGTATCAGAACGTCCCCGCAATGGGTGGCGACATCAATACCTTCCGGACAGGCGGATACCAGCTTTTCCAGCAGAAAGGGAGAAAGGTCAAAACCCTCGATATCGACCCCCTCACGACGCAACGGGATCGTGAATTTTCCCATGCCGCAGCCGACGTCCAGGACCTTGTCGCCCTGGTGGAGCAGGTTGCTGTCGAGTACTCGCCTGACATGGGCCCCAATGTACCTGGAGCTGCCCGGCAGCATACGCCAGTTCTGTTGCTGTGTTCGCGACTCATAGTAATCGCGCTGAACCAGGTTGTGCGTTTGCTGATAGCTGTCGTCATTATTCATAGTTGTTCACTCAAGTAGGCATTTAATATTTGAGAGGGCAGTTTTGAGGCGCATGGCCGATGTGTATGAGGACGTGCCATGTATCCGTTGTTCGCGCTCGAATTCCAATGTGCTGATAGTCAGTTTTGCCTTGCAGATAAGACCTGGCAAGTAAAAACGTTTTGTCTTGAAGCCGAGTACAGCTCGGACCATGGCGCGATCCATCAGCACGAAGCAGCCTGCTCCCTTGGGCAGATTGACCATCTGGCGGACGAGCCATTTAAAAGCTTTGGATGTATTCATTCGCCCAGTGCTCTGATAGGGATTGGAGCGCACGGCAAAAACGGCATTGACCTGTCGGTCAACGAGTTCCTGATACAGACTGGGAATAATTTCGGGGGGATCCTGCAGGTCTGCATCCATTACGGCCACATAATCGCTGTTGCTGTTTTTCAGTCCGGTGCGAATGGCCTCCTGTTGCCCCCGATTGCGATCATGTTGGATGATCCTGATGGTAGGGTGGTGGCTTTTCAGTTTGTGAATGATCTCATGGGCGTTATCCGGGCTGGCATCGTCGATAAATAGCAGCTCTAACTCGATATTCAGGGAGGTGCAGGCCTGCTCCAGTCGAGTCACTAATTCGGCAACACTGGCTTCATTGCGGTACACGGGAAGGACAACCGTGAGTGAGGTCATTTGTGCAGCACAGGGATCAGGCTGCATGGTTTTTCATCCAGTCTATGGTCTTGGACAGTCCTGCTTGAAGGTCCATGGACGCTTTCCATCCGAGCACATTGCGCGCCTTGTCGACATTGGCAAACCAGTCGTCGCGATCCCATTCCCTTTTTGCGAAGGCGCCAGGATGTATTGAGGGGGTTTTCCCGAGAATCGAGGCAATGGTATTGACGATGTCTTCATTGCTGATTTTGCAACCGTTGGCGATATTGAAAATATCCCCGTAGCTGCCCGCCCGGGCTGCCAGTAGGCAGGCATTCACCACGTCATCGATGTGGACGGGATCGTGTGTGCACCCTGGATCGGTAAGCTTCACCGGTTTATCGTTGATGAGGTTGTGGATAGCGGTGGGGATCAGTCGACTGTCTGATTCCAAAGGCCCGTAGACGTGGAACAGCCGCAATATGGCAGTCGGAATTTTTCGTGATTTGGACAGGCTTTGTAACAAGTGACTCCCGGCAAGTTTGGCGCCCCCGTACAGGGTGCAGGGTTCCGGCAGGTCAGTTTCATTAAGGGGGCCGGGCAGATTGCCATATTCAGTAGAACTGCCACAGTGCACAAACGCTTGTAAGCGTGGCCCCTGGGCGGACTCCAGCAAATTAACCAGTGCCAGGGTATTGAGTTGAATCGTTGCTGTCACATCGTTGTAGTTGCGGTTAACGGCCGTGTTGAAGACATAGTGGGGGCGTATAGCCTCGAGGTGTTGCTGGACAGTGGTCAGTTCACATAAGTCCATTTCAATCAGTGTGGGTTTGGTGTTCAAGCAGTCGAACCGGTAAGTATCAGAGCCTTGGCGTACCTGTGCAAAAACCTGTGCACCCTGTTTCTCAAGCGCCTTGACCAGGTGGGCGCCGACAAAACCATTGGCACCGGTAACCAGTACAGTTTTGTTGGTAAAGGTATCCTTCATGTGAGCGTCTTGACCAATTCTGAAAGCTGTAGCTGGTCAGCCAGATGATCGCTGGCTATCTGCGAGGCATGCCGCTGCCTGGTTTTGTGCATTTCCGCCTGAATAGCCGGGATCGCTACCGGGGCGGGGACCTCCAGGCTGTCGGAGAAAAAAGAGCGCCGGAGGAATGTGAACTGACAGTCCAGTCGCGCCAGTTCGTGAAAAAAGTAATCGACGGGCAGGGGGTGTCCTGATCCCGGGAGAGTCAGTCCGCCGAACCCGAATGCTGCATGCCGGATCTGCTGACGAATTGTGTCGACGGTGCCGTCGGCAAGCACATGGAAAAGGGTTGGTTTTCCCTGCGTAATATGCAGGTCATTCAGCCCGACAAATACTCTCTGGACATCGTAATCATTGACGACAGGCGCGAGGTTTAGGGCTTCGGTAGTTTCGATCATCAAGCCGATGGCGAGTCGCCCGTCAACCTGTCTGAACACCTGCTCGATTTCCTGGCGGGTTTTGATCATTGGTACCAGTATCTCATCGGCGCCAGCATCAATCACACGGTCGATTTCTTTTGCGGAGTCCGAGTCAATGGCATTAATACGGCAAATAACGTCCATATCCATTGCCTTCAGGCTGGCGATATCTTCCAGTGAGTGTTGGTTTATCTGTGTGTTGTAGCTGGCCTGCCGTTCATGCTTTCCTTTGACTTCAAGGTCAACAACCACACCGCGACATCCCGCCCTGGTGCAGTCCATATCTGATATTGCGTCCCTGTGGAAGACGAACAGGTCGAAGTCTTTTTCCATCTCACTTTCTCTTAACACTTTTGTGCTACAACCACCAGACTGGATCCCCAGGGAAACCTGATTCCTCTCTTTGCCAGCCAGTTTTCGACCATCGAAATTTTCAGTAAAACATGATTGGTGATTTTGCCGGGGTTTTCTTCGTGTGTCTGACACTGCTTTTTCTTCCATAAAAGTCTCGAAACCACGACCAGTGGAAATAATAGAAACTGGTGGTAATTGACATATTTGATACTGAATCCAGCCTGTTCAAGCGCTTGAGTGAGGGCGGTTTTGGTGTAACGTCTTTTATGACCGGCCAGGATATCGCGATTACTCCAGAGCCAGGGCATAGCAGGGACAGTGATGAATAAAATTGAATGGGGTTTGAGTGTGCGGGAGAGCTCTCTTAGCATTTTGTGATCGTCAACATGCTCGAGCACATCCAGGGACGTCATCATGTCCACCGAGTTATCTGCCAGCGGGAGTTCCTGCACATCTCCGGCTATAAGCCGTGCCTCAGGTGCCAGGGTTTTCATGTGAGGAGAGAGGCATACCAATCGATCAACACCGAGCAGATTTTTCCCGTGAGTTTTTAAATGTGTGAGGCTGTAGCCGGAACCGCAACCAATGTCAGCGAGGGTTTCAACTGGTTCCGGGCAGAACCGCCGGATCAGCTCCAGCACCATTGAGCGTCGGGCGCGGAACCAGAAGTGTGTCTGTTCCGTTCGCACTAGCATTTCATAGCGATCTGGCGTGAATTCCATCATTAGCTTATTTTTATCGGCGATTGGCCCATTCTATCTGCATGCCATCAGAGTGCATAGCTATGCCTTTGGGTGGTGTCGTGTCATACAACCCGGGCAATCTTAAGGTCATTTAGGTTGGATTGTCCAAGTTGAGCCCTCGAGCCTTGCCAGCTATTGATTTGGTTGATGACAAACACGTCCTGGCTGCCCTACTTATTCCTTTGCCAGCCCTTTATAATATCCGCTTCTGATATCAACGCTGTCATCCCCATGAATCCACTGGAACGCAAAAGCCTGGTTGGTTTGGCCTCTCTCTATGCCTTTCGCATGGTGGGGTTATTTATGTTACTGCCGGTGTTGGCCCTCTATGCAGGCGACTACAGCGGCAGCTCGGCCTTGCTGGTGGGCTTGGCCCTGGGTATCTACGGCCTCACCCAGGGACTTTTCCAGATTCCCCTGGGCTTTCTATCCGATCGGGTTGGCCGAAAACCGGTGATCGCTGGTGGGTTGTTGTTGTTTCTTGCGGGGAGCGTTATCGCTGCGCTGTCGGATTCCATGTGGGGCCTGATAGCTGGCCGTGCCATGCAGGGGGCGGGTGCGGTTGCCAGCACGATCATGGCGCTACTGTCTGATTTGACGACCGAGCAGAATCGCACCAAGGCCATGGCGGTGGTGGGTGGCAGTATCGGCATTTCGTTTGCCCTTTCCATGGTGCTCGGGCCGGTGCTGGCGAATCTATGGGGGCTGTCCGGTTTGTTCTGGCTGGCGGCCGGGATGTCGGTGGTGAGTCTTGGGGTGCTGGCACTGGTGATACCCACGCCGGTGACATTGCTTCACAACGCGGAAGCTGAGGCGATACCGGCGATGTTTGGCCGGTTGTTAAAGGATGCTGAGTTGTTGCGGCTCAATCTGGGTATCGGTACCCTGCATTTTGCCCAGATGGCCAGTTGGGTCGCAGTCCCGGTGATTCTGGAGCAGAGTCTGGATATGGCCCGCGGCGATCACTGGATGATTTATCTCGGCACCATGGGTTTGTCGTTTCTCTGCATGCTGCCTTTTATCATCATTGCCGAGACCCGCCGAAAAATGAAACCGGTCTTTATTGGGGCGGTTGTTTTACTGGCGTTAGCCGAGATCGTCCTGGCTGTTAATATCGATTACCGCTATGGGTTTATCGCCGGTCTTTTTCTGTTTTTCATGGCGTTCAACTTGCTGGAAGCCTCGCTGCCGTCGCTGGTCAGCAAGCTGGCGCCGGCCGGCGGTCGCGGAACGGCCATGGGTATTTATTCCACCAGCCAGTTTCTGGGTGCCTTTCTCGGGGGTGTGGTCGGTGGCTATGTGGCCTGGCGGTTTGGTTATGCCGAGGTTTTCTGGATGGTGGCCGTATCGATTCTGGTCTGGCTGGTTGCTGCAGTGACCATGAAGAAGCCGGCGCACCTGAAGAGTCTGGTGGTTACCTTGATGCCGGGGGAGGTGATTGCTGCGGAACATTTTGTGGGGGCGGTGCCGGGTGTTCAGGACGTGGTGATTATGCCGGACCATCGGCTGGCATACTTTAAGGTGGATAAGGACTTTTTCTGCCAGGCGGACATGGAGTCGGCGCTGGGACGCCCGCTGGAGACACCGGTGTAACGGCACAAAAAAACCCGCGTAAAAGCGGGCTTTTTTATTGAATTCGGTTTGTCAGAACGGAATGTCATCGTCAAAACTGTCGAATCCGGGATCTGTGCTGTTGCTGTTATTGCTGGACGCCGCCGACGGCTGCTGTTGCTGGGGTTTGCTGTAGCCCCCCTGGCCGCCTGACGGGCCTTGCTGCTGCATACTGTCGTCGTAGCCTGATGAGCCTCCTGCTCCGCCACGACTATCCAGCATCTGCATTTCATTCGCCACGATTTCAGTGGTGTATTTGTCCTGGCCGCTCTGATCCTGCCACTTGCGGGTTCTGAGAGAGCCTTCGATATACACCTTGCTGCCTTTCTTCAGGTATTCGGCGGCGATTTCTGCCAGACGATTAAAAAAGACAACCCGATGCCATTCAGTGCGCTCCTGCGGTTGTCCTGTTTGTTTGTCTTTCCAGGTTTCGCTGGTGGCCAGTGTGAGGTTGGTTACTGCACCACCGCTGGGCATATACCGTGTTTCCGGGTCTTTCCCCAGATTGCCAATCAAAATGACCTTATTGATACCCCGAGCCATGCCTTGCTCCACTGACTAAAATTTAGGCCGACAGTTTACCTCGGAAACGCAGCCCTGTCATTGGCTCAGGTCTCGCACTTAGCTGTTGGCCACGACACTGGGCCGCTGCGATATCTGCTGGTGCCACAAGCGAAGATGCTCGTGCCCGTCGGGCATGGCGACCCCGGCCCACTCGGCAAAGTCGATGGTCACCAGTGCGGTGATATCGGCCATGGAGAAATTGTTCCCGGCAAGGTAGGAGCGGTGGGCAAGGTGTTGGTTGAGGTCGTCATAGAAATTCATGATGCGTTGCTGACCGCGTTCCACCAGGGCCGGGATTTTGTCGTAATTGTGCGGTCCGACCAGAGCCCTTCCATCAAACCAGTCAGGCCCGTTTCTGAACAGGTCTGCCACTGCCTGAAAGCCGTTGGTGAAACAGATATGGTTCCACATTTCCACCAATCCGATTTCCTGGGCCGTGGCGCCAAACAGGGGTGGCTCTGGATGGCGGGCTTCCAGGTAGCGGGCAATGGCATTGGTCTGGGAAATACGGGTGCCATCATCAAGCTCCAGTACAGGCACATCGCAGTTGGGATTTTTTTGTCGGAAATCCTCGGTGAGTTGCTCGCCCTTCAGCAGGTCTACCTTGATTCTTGGAAAATCAATACCTTTTTCAGCCATAAAAATATTGAGTCGCCGAGGGTTGGGCACGCCGGGGTAGTCATAGAGTTTCATGGCATTTCCTCGTTCTGGTGATTAACGATGATCTTGCATGACTTGGGTGTTGTCTGCCGATATTAACGGTTGTGCGTGTGCGGGGGAACCGTCGGAAGGTTTGGTTTGTTGATTGCCGACGCCAGGTGTCTAGAAGGCATTCTTGCTGTGAAAGAGGCTGAACACCGTAAGGGCGATGATTTTCAGGTCGAGCCACAGCGACCAGTTGTTGATGTATTCAAGGTCACATTCGACCCGTCGCTCCATCTTTTCCAGTGTGTCGGTCAGCCCCCGGTAGCCGCGGATCTGGGCGAGCCCGGTAATCCCCGGTTTGACCTTGTGGCGCCACATATAGGATTCGATCAGATCCATGTAATACTCATTGTGGATCAGGGCGTGGGGTCTGGGGCCAACGATGGACATGCGGCCCTGCACGACATTAAAAAACTGCGGTAACTCGTCGAGACTGGTGCGTCGCAGAAAAGCCCCCAGTCGGGTGAGCCTCGGGTCATCGGGCTTCGCCTGGGTTACAGTACCATCGGCTTCCCGATGGACTTCCATGGATCTGAACTTGTAAACCTTGAAGCGTCTGCCATCCTGACCATTACGATACTGTTTGAACAATACGGGGCCGGGCGAACTGAATTTGATTAGAAGGGCAATTGCCAGGCAGACCGGTGTGATCAGTGCGCAGATCAGTATGCCTAGAACCAGATCTTCACAGCGCTTGAGGGTACGATTGAAGCCTCGCATGGGAGAACAGCTGATGTCTATGGCGTAGTGACCGAGGATGCTTGATACCTTGTGATTGAGGAGCTGGATGTCTTCAAAGTCGGGGAAAAAGCGGATGTCCACCGTCACATGGCGGAGAGCATAGACAATGTCCTTAATGAAGCTGCCCATGCTAAGCGGCAGGTCGAGCCACACTTCATCGACTGAATATTTACTGAGTTCCTCTATCACCTGACCGGAGTGAGCCCAACGCTCTATTTCGCTGGCATGCACATGATGAACCAGTCGGTAACCGGACTGCTGCATTTCCCGCTCATCAAAGAGCTCCTTGGCGTGGCGGTTATCGCTGGTAATGACCAGTACCGAACGCAGGTTCCTGCCAGCACTTCGCAGGCGTTTCAGATAAAAGTGATACCCGCAGCGGTAAACCGTGCCTCCCCACCAGGTCAGTGCGACCAGGTAAAACAGCCAGAGCCTGGAAAACTCGATGGCTGTCTTGGTAAAGACCAGAAAGGCCATGAGCACTGCCACGGTCAGCAGTAGCGAGAAAGTATAGCGTTTGAGGAGGGTGGGAAGCCGTCTGCCCCGCCATGAGTCGTAGACGCCGGTAATGGTCAGGACAAAAATCAGCAGCAGCGCTGTGCCACCGGTCAAGACTTCAAATTTGGCCGACATGTCCGCGGAACCAAAGCGGAGCCAGTGGGCCACTAAACTGGCCAAGATGACATTGAGGGCATCAACGATGGCAATGAGTGGCGCAAAACTGGAAGTAGATGAGGGCTGTGAGCTGATTGCCATCAATTTATCGTCTTGGTTATACCGGGAGAGCCGGACCGGCTCCCCCATGAAACGTAAATTTCAGCGGCAAACTAGGGGTTATAGCGCTGAAAAACCAGCGTTGCATTGGTGCCACCAAAGCCAAAGCTGTTGGACATGACACGTTGCAGATTGGCCTGGTCCACCCGTTTGGTGACAATGGGCAAGTCTGCCGCTTCCGGATCAAGATTGTCGACGTTGGCAGAAGCGCAGATAAAGTTGTGCTCCATCATCAACAGACTGAAAATCGCTTCCTGAACACCAGCGGCGCCGAGTCCGTGACCGGACAGCGATTTGGTCGAGCTGATTGGTGGTACTTTTTTGCCAAAAGTCTCCCTGATGGCCTTCAGCTCCTGCAAGTCACCGACGGGTGTGCTGGTGCCATGGGTGTTGATGTAGTCGATATCCCCCTGGGTGGTTTGCATTGCCATTTTCATGCAGCGCGCGGCGCCTTCTCCGGACGGTGCCACCATGTCATAACCATCCGAGGTGGAGCCATAGCCCACCAGCTCGGCGTAGATTGTGGCGCCCCGCGCCAGGGCGTGTTCCAGTTCTTCCACGACCAGGCAGCCTGCACCGACTCCCGGTACAAAACCATCCCTGTCTGCGTCATAAGCCCTGGAGGCCAGTTGAGGGGTGTCATTATATTTGGTCGACAGAGCTCCCATGGCATCGAACATACCCGCCATTGACCAGTGCATATCCTCGGCACCACCGGCAAAGACAATGTCCTGTTTGTTCATCTGAATCAATTCCATTGCGTGACCAATGCTGTGGGCGCTGGTGGCGCAGGCGGAGGCGATGGAATAGTTGGTGCCCTTGATTTTGAACGGTGTCGCCAGACAGGCGGAAACCGTGCTGGCCATGATCTGGGTGACCCGGTAAGGGCCCGCTTTTTTGATACCTTTGGCACGCATGACGTCAATGGTTTCAGTGAACATTTCACCGGATACGCCACCTGACCCCATCACCAGGCCAGTGCGGATATTGGAGACTTGGTCCTCGCTGAGACCGGCATTGGCAATGGCTCGCTCGGTGGCAATATAGCCGTAAGCCGCAGAGGGGCCCATGAAGCGAAGAATCTTGCGGTCAATCAGCTCAGCCAGATCAAGGTCTACTTTGGCAGCCACGTTACAGCGCAGGCCCATCTCCTTGAAATCTTCCCGGAAGACGATGCCGGATTTCCCTTCCTTGAGCGCTGTGGTGACGGTTTCTCTGTCATTACCCAGGCAGGAAACTATCCCCATTCCGGTAATTACTACACGTTTCATCGTTTATACCTATGCCGACTGTCAGGTTCGGCTATTGTAGTAGAAAAAATTAGAAGTTGTCAGTGGACTCGAACAGTCCAACACGCAGATCTTTCGCCGTATAAATCTCGCGACCGTCCACAAAAACACTGCCATCGGCAATAGCCATTTTCAATTTTCTTTCGACAATTCTCGAAATATCAATTTGGTAGGTCACGGTGCTTGTTTCTGGCAGCACCTGGCCGAAAAATTTCACCTCGCCCGAGCCCAGCGCCCGTCCCTTACCGGGATTGCCTTTCCAGGCCAGGAAAAAGCCGGTCAGCTGCCACATGGCATCAAGGCCAAGGCAGCCGGGCATAACCGGGTCACCGTGAAAGTGGCAACCAAAAAACCACAGGTCCTTATGGATATCCAGTTCTGCGGTTATCAGGCCTTTGCCAAACCGACCTTCTTCGGCATGTATGCGGGTGATTCGATCCACCATCAACATGTTGTCAGCGGGGAGTTTGGCGTTGCCTTCACCGAACAGGTCGCCGTGACTACAGGCGACGATTTCCTCGCGGGTATACGCGTTCTGTGATTGTGGAACGAATTTCGTCATTGAGTGGACTGCCCTGGTTGACGGGTGTTACCCGATGCTGGTTTGTTGTCGAAGCGGTGAATTTTAGCGGATTTGCTCATTAAGTCCAGAAAATATGGGGGTTCCAGGGGGAGGTGTTGCCCTGTCAATCCCCAGCAACCAGCTCAGAACATGCACTTTTTTGTTTATTCAATATTTGAGACTTGTGGCAGATATCCCTGTTTCCGTACCGGGCGTCAGCATTTTCGTTGCAGGGCGAACTCGGTAAGTTCTGCCAGTGCCCGGTGTTCCGGTGAGTCTGTAAAATCTGCCAGACAGGCCCTGGCCTGTTCTGCATGCTGTGCCGCACAAGCGAGGGTGTAGTCGAGTGCGCCGGTCGAATGGATAGCGTCACTAATCTGGTCCAGTTGTTCCAGGGCACCTTTCTCAATGGCTGATCGAATCATCGCGGCCTGCTCGGTGGTCCCTCGCTGCATCGCGCGAATCAGCGGGAGGGTTGGTTTGCCTTCCGCGAGATCATCACCGATATTTTTGCCGAGCTCGTCCGCCTGGCCGCTGTAGTCCAGTACGTCATCCACTAGCTGAAACGCCATCCCCAGATGGTAACCGTAATGTTTTGCCGCTTCCTCCTGAGTGGCAGAGGCCCCAGCTAGTATGGCACCGGTTTGTGCTGCCGCCTCGAAGAGTTGAGCAGTTTTCTTGTGAATGACATCGAAGTAGGCCGCTTCGGAGGTATCGGGGTTGCCGGCATTGATCAATTGCTGCACTTCACCTTCAGAGATGATATTGGTGGTATCGGCAATGATTCGCATGATCGCCATACTGTCGATGGCAACCAGCATCTGGAATGCCCGGGAATAGAGGAAGTCTCCGACAAGCACACTGGGAGCATTGCCGAACCGCGCATTGGCTGTGGCCCTTCCCCGTCGCAGGTTGGACGTGTCCACCACATCGTCGTGCAACAGCGTGGCGGTGTGAATGAACTCGATAATGGCTGCCAGTGAGATGTGCTGTGTCCCCCGGTAGCCAAAGCTCTTCGCAATGAGTAGTACCAGTAGGGGGCGAAGGCGTTTGCCGCCAGCGTCGACAATGTATTGGCCAATATTTTCCACTAACCCGACGTCAGAATGCAGCTGGCGAATGATCAGCTCATTCACCTGTTCAAATTCGGATTTAACTACCTGATGGAATGGCAACATGCCGTAACCCTGGCTAGCAACAAATAGGTGTAAACAGCCAATGCACGCGGGACTTGTACGATAGGCGCGTCGCATCCTAGAGAGGGCTCCTGTCACTGTCAAGTTTCGGGTGCTGACATCCTCTAGACAATTGAATATTCCCTTGCGGTAGCAGGGGGTTTCCCTTAAAATCCCGCCCCTCGCAAAACCGGCCTTGAGGAAATCGTTCCTGCAGGCTTCGAACTGGCATACGCGAATACGGAGCATATTATGTACGCAGTTATTAAGAGTGGTGGCAAACAGCACCGGGTGAAGGAAGGCGAATACCTGCGCCTCGAAAAGCTGGAAGTCCCCACCGGTGGCAATATCGACTTCAATGAAGTGCTGATGGTTGCCGATGGTGAAAATTTCAAAATTGGCGCACCGTTGCTAGAGGGTGCCAAGGTAACAGGTGAAGTGCTTAGTCATGGTCGTGCGGACAAGGTGCAAATCATCAAGTTTCGCCGCCGTAAGCATCACCGGAAGCAAATGGGCCACCGTCAGTGGTACACCGAAGTGAAAATTACGGGCATCAGTGCCGGTTAAGATCAGATAGGAGAACGTCATGGCTCACAAGAAAGCTGGTGGTAGTACCCGTAACGGGCGCGATTCTGAAAGTAAACGACTGGGTGTCAAGCGTTTCGGTGGCGAACAGGTCACAGCGGGCAATATCATTATTCGTCAGCGCGGTACCCGGTTCCATGCGGGCAACAATGTTGGCATTGGTCGCGACCACACCATTTTTGCTACGGCAGACGGTGAAGTACAGTTCACAGTGAAAGGTCCCAATAATCGCAAGTATGTGAATATTGTAACCGCCTGAGGCTGGCTTTATTGAAAAGCCCCGCCCAGGCGGGGCTTTTTTGTGTTTGAATATTTGAAAATTGAGCGGATTGTATGTGTTCGTGCTGCCAGTGGCGTACGATTTAATCCCAACTCCTCAGAGCGCGGTATACTCCCGTCATGAAATTTGTCGATGAAACAACGATTCACGTACATGCCGGTCGCGGTGGTAACGGCTGCCTGAGTTTTCGCCGTGAGAAATTCGTGGCCAAAGGCGGGCCGGACGGTGGTGACGGTGGTGACGGCGGTTCGGTTTATCTGGAAGGGGATATCAACCTCAATACTCTGGTGGATTATCGCTTTCAGCGGGATTATCGTGCCCAGAGTGGCCAGGCTGGCAGCAGTCGCAACTGTACCGGTCGGGGCGGTGATGACCTGGTTCTCAAGGTGCCGGTGGGCACCACGGTGATTGATGAAGATACCGAGGAAGTGCTCGGCGATATCACCGATGATGGCCAGCGCCTGATGGTGGCTCACGGGGGCTTTCACGGCCTGGGGAATACCCGTTTCAAGTCGAGTGTCAATCGTGCGCCGCGTCAGACATCACCCGGCAAAGAGGGTGAGGAGCGCAACCTGCGTTTGGAGCTGAAGGTGCTGGCGGATGTGGGTCTGGTGGGCCTGCCCAATGCTGGCAAGTCGACGTTTATCCGCGCCGTCTCGGCTGCGCGCCCCAAGGTTGCCGATTATCCCTTTACCACACTCGTTCCCAATCTCGGTGTCGTCAATCCCCACAAGTATCGCAGTTTTGTGATTGCTGATGTGCCGGGTCTGGTGGAGGGCGCTGCCGAAGGTGCCGGTCTCGGCATTCGTTTTCTGAAGCACCTGACGCGAACCCGCCTGCTGTTACATCTGGTGGATATGATGCCGCCCGATGGAAAGAATCCGGCGGATAATATCGCCATTATTGAAGATGAACTGGATCAGTTCAGCCCGACTCTGTGGAGTAGGGATCGTTGGTTGGTCCTCAATAAAGTGGATTTATTGCCCGAAGCGGAGCGCCAGCAACATTGTAATGACGTGGTTGCCCAGCTGGGCTGGGAGGGGCCGGTGTATCAGGTTTCTGCCTTGTCCGCCGAAGGTACGGCCGAGCTGTGTGATGACATTCTCGAGTATCTGGAAGCCTGTTGGGAGACTGAGCGCAGTGACCCGGAGGTAGCCCGCCGGGAACTGGATATTCAGCACCAGATGCAACATGAGGCACGCGACCGAATTGAATCCCTGCGCCGGAATCGAAAATCGGATGACAGCGACGAGGATGATGACTTTGACGACGATGATTATGACGTGGAAGTCGTTTATAGCCCCTGAGGCGCTATTCATTCAGTCCCGGAACTCAATCTCTCTCAACCAGGATTCGGACCACCAGACAGCAGACCAGCTATGAACGATAGAACGATTGTCCGCAATGCCCGCCGCTGGGTCGTAAAAATAGGCAGTGCCCTGTTGACCGCCGATGGTCGTGGTCTCGATCGGGAATCTATCGGCGCCTGGGTGGCCCAGGTGGCGGAGTTACTGGAGCAGAACATTGAGGTGGTGATGGTTTCTTCCGGGGCCGTCGCCGAGGGTATGTCCCGGCTGGGCTGGCGGAAGCGACCATCTTCTGTTCACGAGTTGCAGGCAGCGGCGGCCGTGGGGCAGATGGGCCTGGTGCAGGCCTATGAATTCCAGTTTCAACAATTCAATCGCCACACCGCGCAGGTGCTGCTCGACCACGATGATCTGTCGAACCGCGAGCGCTACCTGAACGCCCGCAACACCTTGCAGACGTTGATTCAGCTGGGCGTGGTACCGATCATTAACGAAAACGATACGGTGGTTACCGATGAAATTCGTTTTGGTGACAATGACACGCTGGCGGCGGTAGTGGCCAATCTCATCGATGCCGATTTGCTGGTGATTCTCACGGATCAACACGGGCTTTATGATGCCGATCCGAGAACCTTTCCAAAGGCCCGGCTGGTTTCCCTGGGCCGGGCGGGTGATCCGGCATTGGACAAGCTGGCCGGTGAAGGCAGTGCACTGGGCCGGGGGGGGATGATTACCAAATTGCGTGCCGCCCGGCTGGCCGCCCGTTCCGGGGCGAGCACAGTAATTGTTGGCGGTCGCAGCGAGCAGGTGCTCACCAGGCTGGCAAAGGCTGAAGATCTGGGCACTCTGCTGCTGGCAGAACAGATGCCGATAGCCGCCCGCAAGCAGTGGTTGGCGGGCCGGTTGCAGGTGCGCGGGTCGCTGACCCTGGACGAGGGCGCCTGTCGGGCGTTGCGGGAGCAGGGCAAGAGTCTATTGCCGGTCGGGGTGAAAGCGGTCGTTGGGGATTTTCACCGGGGTGATCTGGTGCGCTGCGTTGACCCGGCGGGTAATGAGGTCGCCCGCGGCCTGGTCAACTACAGTGCTGCCGAGAGTCGTCTGATTATTGGCAAGAGCAGCGACAGAATTCTCGATATCATAGGTTATTGTGATGACGAAGAAGTGATCCACCGGGACAATCTGGTCTTGATCTAGTCCGCCTTTCCTGTAGGGCTAGACCGGGGGGTCAAGCTGATCATTGACAGATCCGTTGACCCGAAACCAGCCCGCGATGCTGTAGCGGTGTCGGTTGGTAGGCAAGACTTCATGGGGAAATACTTCACTCAGGAAGATGGCCAGCGTTCCGTAAGCTGGCGTTACCCGCAGGATTTCCCGTTCCCCCATTTCACTGAACAGAATCAGTTCGCCGCCGTCGTCTGGCATCCAGCCGGGATTCAGGTAAGCCACTGTCGAGAGTCGACGGTTGGTTTGACCCCGAAAGGCGTCCAGATGTTTGCGGTAAAAATCGCCGGGGCGGTAATGTGAAAAATGACTCTCGTAAGAGAATAAGCCAAGAAAAAGGTGTCGGTTGAGGTATGTCTGTAATCGACTGGTCCACTCCAGCCAGCGTTGCTCCGGTGATGTTTCCCCTGCAATCCAGCGGATGGCATCCCGCCGGACAAACCGGTTCAGGGTTTGATCATGATTGCGACCCACGCCTGCTTCGCTGAAATCATGGCTGTGAAGTGATTGTATCTGGCCAAACAGCTTTTCTGACAATAGCCTGGGCAGGGCGTTGGGAATAACCGTGTAACCTTTCACGGTGAGATCACTGGCAATCTGTGAAAACAGGAGATGCTCGACTTCCTGTTCGGGAGGTGTGTCGACAGAGATGGATGTCATGGTGGTGCGAACCGGATTGAGGTGTGCGATTATCGGATCTAAGGTGGATTGCTGTAAATGGGTTTACGGTTTTCTTTACGCTGATTTTGCAGATATTGTATCGCTTATGGGCGGACGCTCGTGATAAATACCACTTGTGGTTTTTTAGCAATTCTCTTAAATAGCGAAATGAGTGATGCTGTGATGGTGGATAGAGCGCAGGTACTCTGAAAGATTTCCTTCATTGGATGTTGATGGTTAACGATTATTGCTATGAAAAGTGTTGTTCATGAGTTAGCACGTATTGTCCAGACTGTGGCGACGGCTGATACACCTATCGATCAGGTTAACCTGATCGTTGAGTCGATCAGTCAGACCATGGCGGTGGACGTGTGCAGTCTGTACCTGGCGAACGAGCAGCGGGAAATGCTGTTACTGGCATCTCACGGTCTGGCCAGAAAAGCCGTACGCAACGTCAAGTTGCCATCTGGCACAGGGCTGGTGGGCCTGGTCGCTACCAGTCGCCATCCGGTCAATCTGGCCGATGGCACAGTACACCCCTCGTATTGCTACGTCGCAGAGACACGGGAAGAGCAGTTCCACAGTTTCTGTGGTGTACCTATCGTGCATGCCGGTAAAGTCATTGGCGTTCTGGTGGTTCAGGGTCGTGAAATCCGGGAACAGTCGGAGGAGGAACAGGGCTTTTTAGTGACGCTGGCAGCCCATCTGGCATTGCTGCTGGGTACCAGTCCGCTTGCCCAGGGCGATATGATCGGCCTCAACGAGCGGGTGTCGGGTGTCAAGGGTGCACCCGGTATCGGTATCGGCCATATCAAAATAAGCGATCACGGTGAACTCTACTCTGTGCTTGATGCGCCCTGTGAAGATATTTCCGGTGCCGTGGCGGACTGGCAGAAACTGCTTACTGTGGTCCGGGCACAAATTGTTCACGAACAGGCGTCCCTCGGCAAAGAGATATCCGGCAGTGTCGCCGGTATTTTCAGTGCCTATAACATGCTGTTGGAGGATCCGGCCTTCTGCAATCATGTCGAGAAGGGGATTCGTGGCGGCAACTGGTTGCCGGGATCACTGCGCAAAGCGGTGCAGCATTTTGCCGAGCTGTTTCTGGAGATGGATGACCCTTATCTGAAAGCCCGTCACGAAGATATCCACCATCTGGGTAACAAGTTGTTCAACGCCTGGCGGGGTATCAAGCCCGTGGCCATTCCCCCCGATACAAACATCGTATTGGTGGGCTTTCAGGTGAGTGTTTCCGATATTGCCCTGATCCCCAGTGACAAATTGGTGGGACTGGTCTGTTTTGACGGCTCCGGTCTGTCCCATACGGCCGTGCTCGCTAATGCGCTGGGTATTCCTGCTGTCATGGGCACTGGCCGGTTACGTCGGCTGGTTGATGACGCCAAAATTATTGTTGATGGCAATAATGGTCAGGTACTGCTCAATCCCGCTGATGCGGTTCTGGCAGAGTACCAGCGGTTGGTGAATGATCGTCGCGCGCTGATAAAGCAGTTGGAAAAGATGCGCGATTTGCCGGCCGTGACCCCGGATGGTATCGCCGTGACCCTTTACACCAATACTGGGCTGTTGGCAGATATTTCCCCGGGACTTTTGAGCGGCGCCCAGGGTGTGGGCCTGTACCGCACAGAAATTCCCTTTATGGTGCACGATAGCTTCCCCTCCGAGGAAGAGCAGATCGGGGTCTATCGGCAAGTGCTGGATGCCTATCGAGGCAAGCCGGTTCATATGCGGACCCTGGACGTTGGCGGCGACAAGCAATTGCCCTATTTTCCGGTCGACAATGAAAAAAATCCGGCCCTGGGTTGGCGCGGGGTGCGTTTCACCCTGGATAATAGCCAGTTACTGATGACCCAGGTGCGCGCCATGATGCGCGCAGCAGAGGGCATGGACAATCTGCGAATTCTGCTGCCAATGGTCAGTTCCACCAGTGAGCTCGACGACTTTTCCGAGATCTTTCTCGATGCCATGGAACAGCTGACAGCGGAGGGCTACGCTGTTACCAAACCTGATTTGGGTGTTATGGTGGAAGTGCCGGCTGCTATTTCCCAGATTCCGTTCTGGGCCGGAAAGATCGATTTTATCTCCATCGGTTCCAATGACCTGAGCCAGTATCTGCTGGCGCTGGATCGTGACAACCCCAGGGTATCAGCCCGTTATGACCATGTGCACCCCGCTGTGCTGCTGGAAATTCAGCGCATTCTAAAGCTGGCCAAAGATGCTGGCATCCCGGTCAGTCTCTGTGGTGAGATGGCTTCGGATCCGGTGGCAGTGGTCCTGTTGCTCGGCCTCGGCATGCGTACACTCAGTATGAGTGCCGCTAAATTACCCCAGGTGAAATGGTTGATTCGTACACTGCCTATTGCTACCGCCGAGCGCCTGGCGCGCGATTCACTCACCTGCCACTATCCCGCGGATATACGGAAACTGGTGCGTCTCGAACTCGATAACCTCGGTCTCGATGAGCTGTTTAAATAGCGGGTTTCCGGGACTCTACCCGGCACTCTCCCAAGCACAACTGGAGAGTTCATACGTTTAACTAACACATTGATGTCAAAGGATATGATCAGGTGGATCGACAGGCTGCGGGGATCCGGTAACCTGAAAGCGTCACTCGGTATTTGCTGACAATACAGACAGAGTAAACAATTTATGTCTAATCTTTTACTGGTGGTGGACGATCTCGAGGATATCAAGGGCTTTGGCTTCGATGACCGGGTCATCAGTTTTGAACAATATCTGGAGGATCACCCGAAAAAAGGTGAGAAAAAGCTCAGTCTGATCAACCTGTGCGACAGTGAAAAGTATCTGAGCAGGGGATACTACTGCTCCCTGCTGGCGGAGGCCCGGGGGCATCGGGTGATGCCCTCGGTGAACACGATCAATGATCTGCGCAGCAAGTTGTTGTACATGTCGCGGATCACTGGTGAACTGCTGTTGTCCGGCGCCAATGCGGGAGGCGATGGAGAGAAAAAAACGTTTTATGTGAATTTTGGGATTGCATCAGATCCCGGTTTTTCCAGGTTTGGGCAGCGACTGTTTTCTGTGTACCCGGCCCCCATGTTGAAAGTCGTGTTGTTCTGGTCCGGTGGCTGGCAGGTAAAAAGTATTGTTGCCATTTCACTGGACAAATTGCCAAAAGCGGAGCGCCCGAAATTTGTGGAAGCGCTGCTAAAATTCAACGAAAAACGCTGGCAGAGCCCGAAAAAGAAGAAATCCTATCGCTGGGAGCTGGGCGTATTGGTGGATCCCAAGGAGGAGATGCCTCCCAGTAACAAGGAGGCCCTGAGCCGTTTTATCAAGGCTGCGGCCAAGTGTAATATCAATGCGGAGCTGATCACTGCCAGGGATTACCCGCGCCTCGGCGAATACGATGGCCTGTTCATCCGTGAGACCACCGCTATCGACCATCACACCTTCCGTTTTGCCCGCAAGGCGGAGATAGAGGGGATGGTCGTGATCGATGATCCCACCTCCATTTTGCGTTGCTGTAACAAGGTGTTTTTACAGGATGCCTTTACCTACAACGGTGTCCCCGCGCTAAAAACCCAGGTGTTTTCCACGCACAACCCCGACGACCTGGATGCCATTGAAAAGGAATTTGGCTACCCCGTGGTATTAAAGATACCCGAGGGTTCGTTCTCCAAAGGTGTATTCAAAGCTGCTAACCGGGAAGAGCTGTCGGTGCATCTGGAAGAGCTGTTGAAAACCACTGCGCTGGTATTGGTGCAGGAGTATCTCTACACCGATTTTGACTGGCGCATCGGGGTATTCAACAATCGGCCTCTGTACGCTTGTCGTTACTACATGGCGCGCAATCACTGGCAAATCTACAATCACGGCAGCAAACGCTTTAACTCGGGCGGATTTGAAACCCTGCCCACCTACGAAGTGCCGAGGGAGGTGCTGGATGCCGCATTGCGTGCCGCCAGGGTAATCGGTAGTGGTTTATATGGCGTCGATATCAAGCACCAGGGCAAGCAGGCCTATGTGATTGAAATCAATGATAATCCCAACATTGACTACAAGGTGGAGGACGCCTACCTCGGCGATGAACTTTATATGCTGGTGATGGCGGAAATGGCCCGGCGTCTGGAGCTGAAAGGTCGTTAGAAAATGACTATTTATTGATCGCCGATTAGCGACCAGCCACAAAAAAACCGGCCGATGGCCGGTTTTTTGATTGCGATGGCAAGCCTTTAGCTGGCCGCCATTGCCTTCAATTGGGCGTTCAGTCTGCTCTTGTGACGGGCGGCCTTGTTTTTGTGAATAATCCCTTTGTCGGCCATCCGGTCGATGACGGGTACCGCTGAATTGTAGGCGGCAGTCGCCGTTGTCACTTCGCCGGTTGCAATGGCGGCGTAAGTTTTCTTGATATAGGTGCGTACCATAGAACGCAGGCCGGCGTTGTGCTGGCGACGCTGTTCATTCTGACGTGCGCGTTTGCGTGCTTGGGGTGTATTGGCCACCTGGGTGCTCCTCTCAATCGTGAGTCTTGATTCAAGGCGCGGAAATATACAGGTTTTGGGGCGACTTATCAACAGGCCGAAGGCCACAAAATCTGCAAATTGCGTTTAGTTTGATAGTCGGGCGTCTGGCGGCGCGTTCAGGCGCAATACCCAGCAGTCGATCCCGGCTGTCAGAGCCTAATGTGTGAATCTTTCCAATCGGCGCCGCCGCTATCATCCCGTCACCAAAATCACTATGATTTGCCCCTTGCGTTTAGCCATTGTCGGGACCATGCCGGTTTGCAACCACAGAATTCAGACGATAATCCTTTGGAGCCCAAAGCCGCAGAACCCCCGGTAGCGCCGGGGCTGCTGCGTTCCAGTAGCGTGGTCGGCAGTATGACCATGCTGTCCCGGGTGCTTGGCTTGCTGCGGGATATGGTGTTTGCCCGGGTGATCGGTGCCGATGCGCTGGCGGATGCCTTCTTTGTCGCCTTCAAGATTCCGAATTTCTTTCGACGACTGTTTGCCGAGGGTGCGTTTGCCCAGGCATTTGTGCCAGTACTGGGTGAGTATCGCGAAAAAGGCACCCCGGCAGCGGTCAAGGCTTTGCTGGATAGCGTGGCCGGTGTGCTGGGGTCGTCGCTGATTGTGCTCACTGTTCTGGTGGTTATTGCCTCACCGTTGGTCACGGCACTGTTCGCCTTTGGTTTCTGGCTCGATTACCCGGACAAGTTTAACGCCGCCAGCACTATGCTGCGGATCACTTTCCCCTACTTGATGTTGATATCCCTGACAGGCCTGGCCGGGGCGATTCTCAACAGTTACGACCGTTTTGCCGTGCCCGCTTTTACGCCGGTGCTGTTAAACATTACCCTGATAGCCGCTGCGCTGGTGGCCGCTCCCTGGTTTGATGCGCCTGTCTACGCGCTGGCCTGGGGGGTGCTGGTGGCCGGGGTTGTGCAACTGCTGTTTCAGTTGCCGTTTCTCGCGCAGATTGACAGGTTGCCGAACCCTAAGGTGGATTGGCGGGATGACGGTGTGCGCAGGGTGCTTCGCCTGATGGTGCCGGCAATCTTTGGTGTCTCGGTCAGTCAGATCAACCTGCTGCTGGATACCGTGATTGCCTCGTTTCTGCCAACGGGGAGTATTTCGTGGCTGTATTACTCTGACCGGCTGTCCGAGCTTCCGTTGGGTGTGTTTGGGATTGCTATCGCCACCGTGATTCTGCCGAGCCTGTCCCGGCAACATGCTGCCCGCACCACGGAGGTGTTCAGTCGCACACTCGACTGGGCTCTGCGCATGGTACTGTTGGTTGCCATTCCAGCGGCGGTGGCATTGATGATGCTTGCTGAGCCGATTCTTGCGACGCTGTTTTACTACGGCGATGTGATGACGCCACGGGATATCGGGATGGCCACCCTCAGCCTCCAGGCGTACGCAATTGGTCTGATCGCTTTCATGTTAATCAAAGTGCTGGCTCCCGGTTATTTTGCCCGACAGGATATGAAAACCCCAGTGCGTATCGGAGTGATTGCCCTGGTAACCAATATGGTGCTCAATTTGGCGTTTGCCCTGCCGCTGCACCACTATTTTGGGATCGGGCATGTCGGGTTGGCGCTGGCGACATCATTGGCGGCCATGCTGAATGCCGGACTGCTGTTTCGGGGCCTGTATCGCCTCGGTATTTATCTTCCTTCTCCCGGCTGGCCCCGCTTTCTGCTGACTTTGCTGGGTGCGAATTTGGTCATGGCGATGGTGCTGTGGGGATTCACGACTTACCTGGATCAGTGGCTCCTCTGGAGCGGTTGGCAGCGCGCTGGCTGGATGCTGTTGACCTGCCTCAGTGGCATGCTGGTATACACACTGTTTTTGCTGGTGGGTGGCATGCGACCCTCTCACCTCCGCCATCGCTAGGGCGCTGTCACAAAAGTGTTGCCGTGGCGGTTCCGCGCCTGTTTTTCCCCCATTGGGCTGGGTTATACTGCCGCCTTTGTTTCGCGAAGAAAGCTGCCAGTGACTCCAAACCAGTGACCGGAAACCAGTGACCGGAAAAAAGCATCAGTTTATCCGCGGATTGCATAATCTGCGTCCGGAACATCGAGGTTGTGTCGCAACGATCGGCTCATTCGACGGCGTTCATCTCGGCCACCGGGCAATACTGCAACAGTTGCGTGAAAAGGCCGCAATATACAGTCTGCCCTCTGTGGTGATTATTTTTGAACCGCAGCCTCAGGAGTTTTTCTCGGGAGAGCAAGCCCCGGCCCGGCTGATGCGTTTGCGCGAAAAGGTGGAAGCGCTGGTCAGCGAAGGTGTAGATCGGGTTCTCTGCCTTCAGTTCAATCCTTCGTTGCGCAGTTTGTCTGCCCGACAATTTATTGACAGAGTGTTAATAGACGGACTGGGTGTTCGCTGTCTGGTGGTCGGTGACGACTTTCGCTTTGGCCATGATCGCAGTGGCAATGACCGGCTGCTCAGGCAAGTGGGGGAGCAGCAGGGTTTTGACGTGATCGACACACATACCCTGCAGTATGGCCGCGAGCGAATCAGCAGTACGCGCATTCGTCGGGCGTTGGAAGTCGGTGATTTTGCGCTGGCGGAAACGTTGCTGGGGCGACCCTATCAGATTACCGGCAGGGTGGTTTACGGGCAGCAGTTGGGTCAACAGTTGGGTATCCCCACTGCCAATGTGCATCTCTATCGCTACCGCGCACCATTGAGCGGTGTGTATGTGGTTGAAGTGGTACTGGATGGCAATCGCTTGCCCGGTGTCGCGAATGTGGGCGTGCGCCCAACCGTAGGTGACCTGATAAAACCGGTGCTGGAAGTACACCTGCTGGATTTTGATCAGTTAATCTACGGTCAAAGAATTCATGTGGAATTCAAAAAGAAAATACGGGAAGAGCAGACGTTTGATTCTCTCGATGCCATGGTAACGAAAATTCACAGTGATATTGCACTGGCCCGGCAGTACTTTGCCGCGGTGTAACCCCGATGTTGGAAAACGATGACTGATTACAAAGCTACCCTCAATTTGCCGTTTACCGAGTTTCCCATGAAGGCCAATCTGGCCCAACGGGAACCGAACATGCTGAAATCCTGGCAGAGCACCGGGCTTTACGAAAAAATTCGTGAGCAGCGTCACGGCAGACAGAAATTCATTTTGCACGACGGCCCTCCCTACGCAAATGGCGATATTCATATCGGCCATTCGGTCAATAAAATATTGAAGGATATCGTCGTCAAGTCGCGCACGCTGAGCGGTTATGACGCGCCCTATGTGCCCGGCTGGGATTGCCACGGGCTGCCCATCGAACACCAGGTTGAAAAGAAAATCGGCAAGGCCGGCGTCAAGGTGGATACCAAAACATTTCGTCAGAAATGCCGGGAGTATGCGCGCCGTCAGGTGGATGGCCAGAAAAAGGATTTTATGCGTCTCGGCGTACTGGGCGACTGGGAAAACCCTTACCTGACGATGGATTACCAGTTTGAGGCAAATATTATTCGGGCGCTGGGCAAGATCATAGAGAACGGTCATCTGGTGCGTGGCTTCAAGCCGGTATACTGGAGTGTGGTCGGCGCCTCAGCCCTAGCGGAAGCTGAGGTTGAATATCAGGACAAAATGTCTTTTTCCATCGATGTGGCGTTCCCGGTTGTCGATACCGAAGCCTTTTTAGCCCTCGTGGATGATGTGACTGGCGAAGGGCCGGTCGCAGTGGCCATCTGGACCACCACGCCCTGGACGTTACCTTCGAACCAGGCGGTCAGTCTCAATCCAGAATTGGATTATGTGCTGGTGCAGTGCGATGCCGGTGAGGGTGTTGGTGAGGGTGTTGGTGAGGGTATGGGGCGCTTTCTGATGGCTGAAGAGCTTCTGCCTTCTGTGATGAAGCGCTGGGGTGTGGAAGACTACCGGATAGTCGGTCGTGTCAAAGGGCTGCGGCTCGAGAACCAGCTGTTACAGCACCCGTTTTACGATCGTCAGGTACCGGTCCTGCTGGGCGACCATGTCACCACAGAAACCGGTACCGGCTGCGTCCACACAGCGCCGGATCACGGCATGGAAGACTTCGTGGTGGCGAATAAATACGGCATTGGCACACTCAATTATATTGATGATCATGGCCTTTTCCGCGACAGCGTGCCGCTGTTTGCCGGCGAGCATGTCTACAAGGCGGATGAAGCGGTTCTGGCGCTGCTGAAACAGCGGGGCGTGCTGTTGGCCACCCATAAAATTACCCATAGCTATGCGCACTGCTGGCGGACCAAAACCCCGCTGATCTATCGCGCCACACCGCAATGGTTTATCGGCATGCAGCAGAACGGCCTGCTGGATAATGCCCTCAAGGCAGTGAAGGATGTCACATGGTATCCGTCCTGGGGACAGGCTCGCATTGAGGGGATGCTGGAGAACAGCCCTGACTGGTGTATTTCTCGTCAGCGCACCTGGGGTGTTCCGATAACCCTGTTTATTCACCGGGAAACCGGCGATTGGCACCCGCGCACTGCCGAGTTGATTGAGGTGGTTGCCCAGCGTGTTGAGCAATCGGGCATTGATGCCTGGTTTGATCTGGATGCAGCGGAGTTACTGGGTGATGACGCCGCAGACTATACCAAGGTCACGGATACGCTGGATGTCTGGTTCGATTCCGGGGTCACCCATGCGGCTGTACTGGATGCCCGCGACCAGCTCGCTTATCCCGCGGATCTCTATCTGGAGGGGTCCGATCAGCACCGTGGCTGGTTCCAGTCTTCCCTGAAGACAGCCATTGCCATCAAGGGCAGTGCCCCATACCGGGCTGTTCTGACACACGGTTTCACGGTGGATGCCGATGGCCGAAAGATGTCCAAATCCCTGGGTAATGTGATGTCGCCCCAGCAGGTCGTCAACGATTTGGGCGCAGATGTTTTGCGTCTGTGGGTCGCAGCGACGGATTTCAGTGCGGAAATGAGCGTTTCCGAGGAAATTCTCAAGCGCACAGCAGACTCCTACCGGCGCATCCGCAATACGGCCCGATTCCTGCTTTCAAACCTCAACGGTTTCGATCCGGCTCGGGATTTGTTGCCGGTCGAGAAGATGCTGGAGCTGGATCGCTGGGCCGTGGGCCGGGCGGCCAGTGCCCAGCGGGATATCCTCGCTGCCTATGACAGCTACCATTTTCATCCCATCTACCAGAAACTGCACAATTTTTGTGTCACCGATATGGGTGGTTTCTACCTGAATATCATCAAAGATCGCCAATACACCTGTCAGGAGAACTCCAGGGCCAGACGATCTGCGCAGTCGGCAATTTATCATATCGCCGAGGCGCTGGTTCGGTGGATTGCTCCGATACTCAGTTTTACGGCGGATGAAATCTGGCAGGTTATGCCCGGGGAGCGTGGAGAGTCGGTATTTATGGCGGAGTGGTGGTCGCTGCCACCCACTGTCGCAGATGCGATTCCCGACAGCGACTGGGCGCTAATCGCCAGGGCTCGAAATGCGGTCAACAAGGTACTGGAAGGCAAAAAAGAGACGGGTATCCAGAAATCCCTGGAGGCGGAAGTGGTGCTGTATGCGGAGGGTGCGCTCGCCAGCGCACTGGGCAAATTGAAAGATGAATTGCGTTTTGTGCTGATTACCTCCGAGGCCCGGTTGGCACCGCTCAGTGAGGCAAGCGGCGCCGAACCCACGGAGCTTGAGGGTTTGTTTTTGCGTGTTGACCGCACGTCCTATGCCAAATGTGTCCGCTGTTGGCATCACCGCGCCGATGTGGGTGCGACGGCTGAACACCCGGAATTGTGTGGCCGATGTGTGGAAAACGTCACAGGTGCCGGCGAGCGGCGTCTGTTTGCCTGATCGGATGCCAATGATAAATATCATGCAATCTCGCGCCGGCTGGTATCTCCTGTCTGGATTGGTCATTCTGGTCGATCAGTCCACCAAATACTGGGCCTCGGTATCGCTGGTTTATGGTCGGGCGTTGGAGTTGCTGCCCATGCTGAACCTGACGCTGCTCCATAACCGGGGCGCTGCTTTCAGTTTCCTCAGTGATGCGGGCGGGTGGCAGCGCTGGTTCTTTACTGCGGTCGCGTTGGCGGTGAGTATTTTTATTGGGCTTTGGATGGCACGACTCGGCAGAGGGAAAACCCTTTTGGGTATCGCGCTGGCGTTGGTGCTCGGTGGTGCGATCGGCAATCTGTTGGATCGGGTATTTCTCGGTTATGTGGTTGATTTTATCGATGTCTATTATTTGAATTATCACTGGCCCGCGTTCAATGTGGCGGATTCTGCGATTACAGTGGGTGCCATCCTGTTGATCATTGAAAGCCTTTGCCATCGCGACCAGTCACTCAAGGGAGAAAATTGATGGTTGATACTCATGAAACGGCACCTGTCACCATCGGGCCAGATACCAAGGTGACACTGCATTTTTCGCTGGCGCTGGAAGATGGTTCGGTGGTGGATTCCAACTTTTCCGGCAAGCCGGCGACTTTTGTGGTGGGCGATGGGAGTCTGCTGAATGGTTTTGAGTCTGCATTGTTTGGTCTGAGTGCCGGAGATGAAGTCGTGCTGGAGATCGGTCCGGAGCAGGGCTTTGGCCCCCACAATCCCAACAATATTCAGCGCTTTTCAAAAGGGGACTTTCTAAAGGGCGGGGCCGATGATGTCCAGCTGGAGCCGGGGCTGATGCTGTCATTTGCCGATGCCAGCCAGACCGAGTTGCCCGGTGTTGTGGTTGAGATAGATGAGGAGCATGTCATGGTGGACTTCAATCACCCGCTCGCAGGTCATCAAATTACCTTCGCCGTAAAAATTCTTGATGTCATGCCGGCGGTGACCCACTAATGGAGGTCAAACTTGCCAATCCGCGTGGGTTTTGCGCTGGCGTTGATCGGGCCATTGATATTGTCAATCGTGCCCTGGATATCTTTGGTGCCCCTATCTATGTCCGTCACGAAGTGGTGCATAACAAGTTCGTGGTGGACACGCTCCGCGAGCGCGGCGCCATCTTTGTCGAGGAGCTCCATGAAGTGCCTGACAATGTGATTGTGGTTTTCAGTGCCCACGGCGTGCCCCAGTCTGTCAGGCAGGAGGCCGAGTTGCGGCAGTTGCGGGTCTTTGATGCGACCTGTCCGCTGGTGACAAAAGTGCATATGGAGGTGGTGCGCTACAGTCGTGAGGGCCGTGAGTGCGTCCTGATTGGCCATCAGGGCCACCCTGAAGTGGAAGGGACCATGGGGCAATATGATGACGTCAATGGTGGACATATCTACCTGGTGGAAAATGAGGCTGATGTCAGTCAACTTGACGTCAATGCACCGGACAATCTGGCCTACGTTACCCAGACAACGCTATCGGTTGATGATACAGCCAGGGTGATTGACGCGTTGCGGCAGCGTTTTCCCGCCATATCCGGCCCCAAAAAAGACGATATCTGCTATGCCACCCAGAATCGCCAGGATGCCGTCAAGCAGCTGGCGCTGGAGTGTGATCTGGTGCTGGTGGTCGGTTCGCCAAACAGTTCAAACTCCAACCGATTGCGGGAGCTTGCCGATCGGTGTGGTGCCGATGCCTATTTGATTGATAGTGCGCTGGATATCAAGCCGAGCTGGCTGGCGGGCAAAAAAGCCATTGGTGTTACTGCCGGTGCTTCAGCTCCGGAAGTGCTGGTTCGCGATGTTGTGCACAAACTTGAAGCATTGGGTGCACGCCTTCCGAAAGAGCTTCCCGGCGCCACTGAAAATATCAGTTTCTCGATGCCGAGAGAGCTTCGCTAGATAGCTAAATTATGATTTTAAGACATAAAAAACCGGACTATGTATGTCCGGTTTTTTATGTTGAACTGGCTGCCTGGTTTTTTGAACACAAACCCAGCGCTAATCCTGCCAGCTGCCTGTTTTTTCGCCTCGGCTAGTGAGCCCCAGATTCCCTTCGACAACCTGGCTTCCCTGTGCCGTCGCCACGATGTTAATGCACTCATCTGTTGGCAGTCCTCCTGCGCAAGCTGCCGCGCTGATCTGGTAGTGCCCGTTTTCAGAGGGAAGGTTAGTCGCCACCGCCATGCCTAGATCGGTTAGATCCGTGGTGTAGGTCAGGTTGTTGATAAAATGGCGCTCCTGGGCCTGCATCACCTTGTTAATCAGGGCAATGCCCTCGGTGCGGCGAGTTTCCCTGACAGTCTCCATATAAGACGGGTACGCAACCATCGCCAGCAATGCGATGATTGCCACCACAATCATGAGCTCAATTAAACTGAAACCCTCTATACGCTGTTTCACTATTGATTTTCCCGCCAATAGGTTCTGTAGATTTTGACTGTTGTCGGCAGTCCTTCGGGACAGTTTTCACCCTCACATTCTGGATCGGTAACTTTTTCAGTGCCCACATAGAATTCTATTGAGGTTTTACCATCTTCATCCGGCACAAACAGCGCGACTACTTCCGGCGGGTTGCCCGGTTGCTTCAGGTTGATGTACTGGCTGGATAGTACGGTTTTGCCCGTGACAAAGTTCATGGCATAGAGTCGTCCACCTCCGAGGTAACCGGCTCCACAGGTGGTATCAACCTCTCCGGTTCCTTCCGGGAGATAAGAGGTGTAAATAGATGTGCCATCAATAGTCAGTGCGGGCCGCATGAATTTTTCACCCAGGTCGATAGCATCCTTGTAGAACCCATTGGGTGCATTTGTCTGAGGATCGGCAGGGTCACTGTCGGGGCTGGTCATATCCAACAAATCATTGTTATCTATGCTGGTGTATACAACGTCGCCATCTTCGTCTTTGGGTGGACCGTACACACTGTATTCAAAGATTGCGTACAGTCTATCGTCTATTGCAGTATTTTTTGGGTGGGCCATATAGCCACTGCCAAAAGTCAGTACAAAGAAAGGTGCACGGCCTTTTTTCTGTGACAGGGACACAGTGGGCCCAACATAAAAACGGCGGAATTCTCCAGCTTCGGCAAGGTTCGAAATCTTTCCGCCCTGGGCGAGGTTGTTTGCCGAAGTCGTGGCACTATTAATATCAATGCGCCATACACTGCCTTGTATATCAACGCCAAAGATGATGTCGTCAATGCCGTCGCCATTCATGTCAGCCATGGTCAGATCGCCGGGCATGCTGTTGCTCATTGGCAGATCCAGGTTGTGAACATCCTCACTGGTGTCGTTGTTGCCAGCAGACCAGAGTTTTTGGCCTGTCAGGGCATCCACCATATAAATAGCGGCTCCCATGTCACCACTTGTCGGAGTAGTTGCCGCATCGTGTGCTGTGTCATAGCCGCCACCGAACACAAGCACATCTCTGGTGGTGCAATTTTCGCCGTCCCCGTCACAACTCCAGTTTATCCGGCCACGCACGGGTTTTGACCAGGTTTGTCCCAGGTCGTGGAAACCGGCACTACCACCAAAAATGGTCCACATGAGTTTCGGGTTGTTGGTGTTGGTAACGTCCATGGCGTAGTAGTTATCACCACCGCGACGCATGCCAAAGTAGCTGTACACGTGGTCGCCATCTGAAGCATCAATAGTGATGTCATCGTCATCAGGATTTTCTTCGCGCCAGATTGTCATGGGGCCATCGAGGCCATAGATTTTCGAGGCGTCGGGATCGTTAATGTAAGTGGCAAGCTGTGTCTGCAGCTGATCCTGGGGAACGAAAGCGAACAGCTCTTCACCATTGCCGGTGTCGACGGCACGGAATGTACCGTCATTGGATGTGAAAAACAGCACATCTTCTGTGGTATTTTCTTCAGAATCCCCGGAATAGGTAACCACGACCGGGCGGTTGTGGAGGGCGTCAGCCATAAAGCGAGATGCGTCTGTAGTGCTGCCGTTATCATTTTCATCGTCTACATCGACGCCAAGTATCCATTTTATGAGCTTGTCGCGCTGAGCCTGGCTGGCATCGTCACTCAGGCCATAGAGCTCATTGGTAATGGTATCGTTATCGAGCGCGATAATATTTTCTGCACTGTTAAGAACAATATTGTTGGTGCTGGCGTCTCCCGAGACGGTGAAAACCAGCCGGTCGTTGGTGAGCTCGTTGGCGGCCCCACCTTTTTTTACAGCATTGCCGTCAGTATTCTGGCTCCAGTAGCTGATCGCGTTGGAATGAAAATAGCCAGTATCGGGATTGATGGCAATGGCGTCGTCTGAGCCGACAATATCGCCGTCAGTATTGATTTTGTATTTCTTGATATTGCCGTGCCAGCGAGGATAAATATTCGGCTCGAAAATGGCAAAATAGAGTGAATCTTGGTGCTGGAGCCGGTTGAATGCGTTTACTGATACTGCCGGTGCGGTGAACGTCGTGGAGGTTGAAAGAATATCCAGAATGATTTTGTTAAAGGCGCTTTTTAGCTGCTGGGAAGAGCTGGCCGTCAGATATTGTCCCTGCCCTTTTTCTGCTGTTGTCTCAAGCAGTTCCAGGTCAAGATCAAAGCCAATCGTATAGGTTCTGACGCTTTGGGTGCCGTCCAGTTCGTCGTTGTAGTCATGGTGGGCCATATATTCAGCCATTTCATCGAGACAGGTGCGGTTCGATGTCTCGGCACGGTCAGAGTGGGAACAATTATTACCCGTCAGGTTCGAGACAGCGTTGTCCCGGCCATTATCGCTTTCTGGTGTACCATCGGTGAGCAGCACCACATAGTTACTCTGGCAGGAGCTTTCGCCGATGGGGGAATTATAGTTGCTACCATTCACTGCTGCGGGGTCGCGGTTCCCGGAAGTTCCGTAAAAGACCGGATTCCCCTTGAAGTACTGGTGGGCCTCCCAGAGGGTTTCATTCAGCGGGGTAGCGCCGTTGGCAGGAATATCGTCGATTTTGTCAATAATGGCGTCGCGGTCATCTTCAATATCTGAAAAATGATGCAGTACATAGCCACCCTGGCTGTAATTAAAGCGCATCAGGCCAAAATTCAGACCGGTAAAGTTATTGACAAGATCGCTACCCGCCTCTTTCATGACATCGAGTTTTGTGCGCTCTTGAAAAGGGTCGGTCTGCAGGTATTCGTGATAATTGGCCGAAACGTAGAGCCTGCGGTCGGTAATACCATTCTGGTTCCAGCTGATCTGGTTGCTGGTGGAGTAGGGGCCGTTATTGCCGTCTCTAGCGATGCGATCAGAGGAGCTGTCGTCGATACCGTGTACCCCGGCATCATCCCGGCACTCTACGGTGTTGTTGGAATTGCTGACATCATGCCACTCGTCCAATGACGAAAAATTACAAAGAAAGCTAAGGAACCCTGAGTACGGGCACTCTCGCCATTCGGCAACCCGTTTTCCCGCATAAACCGGAAGGTCGGGTGAGTCCGCCATGTGGTCTGTCATGGCTTTGCAGCTGTTTCTGCTGGGATCTATGCTGACGTTGCGGTAGCTATAATTTTCGTTGTACACATGTATCGTGCCGTCACCCAGGCCGCCGTAGTCGTGGTCGGGGTCGTAGGATGCCTGGGTTTCGATGGTGTGAGCCATACTGCCGGAGGAGTCAAAAATAAACAGCACGTTGGGCTGGAATTCTTCGGTGTCGGATAAAACCTCTTCACTGAAGAATATTTCTGTATCGTCCGCGAGCAGTTGGTTGGAAGCAGAGATGCCGGCAAGTAGCGGCAGGCCACAGAGAATAAATCTGGTAAGTTTCATTCTGCTATCCTCTCTCTGGGAATAATTTTGATTTTTACCACATGGTCGTCTTCCTTGCGGTAGGTAAAGCTGGCGTGGTAGCCGCTCCAGGTCTGCAATTCGATAATGGGGCGTTCTGCATCAAACGCGTTAATAAAAGTCGTTGTGCTGTCGAATGTGTAATGTTGCGGTTCGCAATCGATTGAACACTGGACCGGTGAAGATATCACTGTGCCCATTCCTTGAGCGCCGTCAGTGGTTTTGACTTCGATTTTGGCTATCTCGATAGTGTGAAAAATTTCTACCATTATCGGCCCGAAAGCGAGTGCCGTGTTGGCGGTGAGCAGCATGCCAAAGACCGCACCAATCAAGGGTAAAAAATAGTTTTTAATGTCCATAGCGATAGACCTTTTTCAAGTTATTTAGGGCTGGTGGCACGGGGCACCGGGGGGCGCAAGTAGGAACATGCCGCTCGTCTGACTCGAACCAACGCCGGTGTTATCAAGTTCGACAATGCTGTTAAGTTCAAAATAAAGGGGTTCAAAGGGACTATCATTGTCAATCTCGTAGCCACCCATTTTTTTCAGCATCTTCTCATCGGGATCCAGACAAACAACGGATGCCGATTGGGAAAAGGGGTTGTTGGCGGATGTCTGAGTTAAATCGGCCGCAGGAATCGGTGCCTCCCCTAAGTCCAACGCCTCATTGAGTAGGATCTCAGTGCTTGCGTCAGCGGCGTTATCTAATCTGCGATATTGACCATTCAGTTCACTCAGTGCTGTGTTGAAGGCGTTTAAACGTAACTGGCTGTTGCGAACCATGTTCGATTGAAAGCTGATATCGGTGGTGGTTCCTATACCAATAATCGTCAATATAGTGAGCATCACCAGACAGACGATCAGTACGGCGCCGCCCTGTTTGCGATCTGGAGCAGGTGTGCCGCTCCGTATGGTCACTGCCCTATTTTTCTGCATTCTTTTCTGCTTCATTGGTCTGAGTTGTCGTAGATCACGTTGTTTAGAGTGATGGTGGTACTGTATACCTGCCGCTCATGTTTGTCGGTCAGGGAGAAAGGGCCGGCATCCAGCAGTGTAAAGGTGCGTGTTTCGAGATTGCCGGAACCGATTTCCTGACCATTGTTAACCAGCACGGCAACTCGAATAGCGCTCACAGCTGCCCAGTCAGTGACATCATCGGCGGAAACGTAGGAGAAACGGTCACCGGCCAATTCCACACGGTAGAGGATGTGCAAACTTTCCACGCCATCGACCAGGGGTTGGCCAACGCCAATCCAGCTGTTGTTCTCGAGGTTAAATCCGCGGCAGTTGAGGGCGCTGACGCCATCGACGGTATTCAGGTAAAAGACGTTGGCAATAATGTCATCTTCGCCGACAGTGTTGTCAGCGCAGTCGCGGTCATTCTCTGGGTTGTAAACAGCTGCAATCTGATCGCCGGCAAGCCCGGTGGCGTTTTCAGTGCAGGCGTTGTTTCCTGCACAGTCTTGAGTGAGAAATGTCCGGTTTTCCACGACTTCTACATCGTTGGTCTGATAATAGGCTTTGCTGATTTCGCGGCTCAGGAAATCCAGCGCAAACCGGCCATTTTCCTGAACTCTGGACTGACTATCGGTGGTGTCGTAGAGCTGCTGGGAGGCGAGCATCATCTGCAGGGCTCCAACCGTAAGCAGCAGGCCCAGCGCCATGGCTACCAGCAGTTCTACCATGGAAAGGCCGTATTGTCGGGTTCTATCAGCGCTCATGGTCTGAATACCTGAATAAACTGCTGCCTGATCAAAGCCTCTCGAGCATCCTCGTCATCGGTAATATCCTGAGTGTCATCGGCCACTGCCTTTGAGCTCCATTGCAGCGTTAGTTGATAATCGGAATCTGCTGGGCAACCAGCGGCTATGCACGATATGGACGCGGTAAGGTTCAGCGGCGAACTGCCACTGCTGCAAAAGGTTTCCCATATATCAAATGTGGCCATTTGCGTGGCGTCACAGCCCTCGGCATCCGTGGTGGTATCGGCACAATAGGGATCTGGTGCGCTGTCGCAGTCTGCAGTGAAGTCATTGACCAAGTAACCGCCGGCTTCCCTTCCCAATTCATTGGCCTGAATTCGGGCGACGAGTTCCTGCGCGGCCCAGATGGCCTGACTGCGTTGAGAGGAATCAAAATTTTCCTTGATCGCCTGGTATTGCAGCGATGCAATACCCTGCAGGCCGATGCTGAATACCAGCAATGCTATAAGTACCTCAATGAGGGAGGCACCGGAGTGGGATTTATTGTAACCGGGGTTTTTTTTCATAATGTGCACGATGGTAAAGGGTTGGTTTCGGTTCCCTTCAAAATACTCGTTCTTCCTACCAGATTGACAGTAATAGAACTGCCGCCTTCTTCCTCCGTACTGTCACAGAGGACTATTTCCACAGGGTTGTTGCCTTCATTGAGCAGTCCACCACTGGTAAAACTGATGTAGGCAGCGGCATTGGTGCTGGTGCTGGCTGTGATTCCACCCATGGAGAATTCCAGGTCTTTGATCAGGGTGTCATTTGCTGCGGAGTAGGCCGTGTTGCCACCAACGTCCGTATCGGTATACATCGTCAGCCCTTCAGTCCAGCCCCCGGCTTTGGAGGCGAGGGTAATGACACTCTGGCGGCTGACGGCTTCGTTGCGAGCCTGTTTCAGTATCCCTGCCAAATTCATGGTGGCTGTGTCCATGCGTGTACTGACGACCCAGTTGTTAAAACTGGGGATGCCTACCCCAAGAAGCACTACCAAGACCACCAATGTGACCATTAGCTCTATCAGCGTAAATCCTCTTTGGTCCCAAGCGTTTTTCACGTACGCGTTGCCTTCTTTGTTTGCCGCATGGCTGTTACTGAAAATACTTATACCCATCATCAATATGGTTGTGTTGTTGACAGCGGGTCAATGCCTTGCTGACAAGCGGTTTTATCGGTTAGATCGACGGTTGAGCGGGGAGATTATTTAGAAATAACCGGTTATTCAGCAATCGGGTTGTCTTATTCGGACTCTGCCTGTTTTCGCCACAGAAGCTGCAAATTGATAGGGGTTTTCTGTCTTATCCGGGCAGTAATGAAATGTACCATTCAGCGAGTTAGTGAGTCCCAAAGGATTAAACTGGAGATACGGCTTTTTTCTGAATGAGCGCCAGCTTAAAAATCGGGCAGCGTCATCCAGCACAATGTATTTCACGATTTGGTCATCACCGTTCACCGAACCATTGCGGTTATTATCGATAAAAACCAACAAGTCCGGACCCCACTCTGCTGAGCAGTTGTCGATACCCGGGCAGAGCGTGATGGTTTTCTGCATACTGACCGACTGGGCGCGAGAAAACTGAATGCTATGAATAAGCGAGTACTGCAGGGCAGTTGATTTCTGATACTGTATCCAGAGAGACATCGCCGGGACGCCCACTATCAGTAGTACGCTTAATAAAGCCGAGATGATCAATAACTCTAACAGAGTAAATCCATTTACCCGTGGCATTTGAAAATCCTTTTCCTGTGTCGCTTTCACCCATTCCTTTGAGTGTCAAAACTTACACTAGACTATAGTCGCAAAATGGATTTTTACGCAATGCTGTCCTCTACTTGAAATTAAACCTTTTCTGGTATTGCTTTGTGCGGTTTTAGTCGAGGTCAAATTTCTGTAACTTATAGCGCATCTGGCGGAAACTGATACCCAGCTCCCGGGCGGTAGCCGTCTTGTTCCAGCGGTTTTTTTCGAGGGCTTTCAGCAGCAGTTCTTTCTCAATGGAACCCAGGTAGTCATCAATTGAATCAAAACTGTAGGCACCGGATTCGGTGCCGTCTCCTGGAACGAAAGCAACGGTTGAATGGCTGGGGAGCTGCAGGTCTCTGGCGGTAATCGCTGACCCGTTGCAGAGAGTGAATGCCCTTTCGAGGACATTTTCCAGTTCCCTTACATTGCCGGGAAATGTATGTTGCCTGATCGCCGCCATCGCATCGTCTGACAGGATCGGAGGTTTTGTCCCGGCCTCCCGGGAAAAACAGCGGAGAAAGTGTTCTGAAAGCTGCGGAATATCTTGCGGTCGATCCCTTAGAGGGGGAACTTGCAGCTCAATAACATTGATGCGGTAATACAGGTCCTGTCGGAAGCGGTTGTTCTGCACCTCCCGGGTCAGGTCTTTGTGAGTGGCGCTGAGTATCCGGACATCCACGGCTACTTCTTCCTCTGCGCCTACCGGGCGAATACTTTTCTCCTGGATTGCCCTCAGCAGTTTGACCTGCATCGGCAGAGGCAGATCGGCCACTTCATCCAGTAACAACGTACCGCCATTGGCGGCTTGAAACAGTCCCTGTTTGTCCTGATGAGCGCCAGTAAAACTACCTTTTTTATGACCGAAGAATTCACTTTCCATCAATTCAGAGGGAATGGCGCCGCAGTTCACCGGAATGAACGGACCATTGGCCCGTGCACCGAGAAAATGGATCGCCCTGGCTACCAATTCTTTTCCGCTGCCGGATTCACCACTGATAAAAATGGGCGCCTGGCTGCGCGCTACCCGTCGAATCTGTTGTTTGAGTATCTCGATAGCGGGTGATTCGCCGAGCAAAACGGTTTCCGGTATGACTGGACTGGGGGCCTCCCTTTTTAATTGCAGTGCGGATTGGACAAGGTTGCGCAACCGCATCAGTTGCAACGGCTTGGAGATAAAATCAAAGGCTCCTTTTTTCAGGGCATCGACAGCGATTTCCATATTGCCATGGGCGGTGATCATGGCGACTGGCAAGTGTGGCGCCGTGGCCTGTATATGGTCGACAAGTTCGAGTCCGTTGCCATCGGGCATTTTCATGTCGGTGAGGCAGAGGTCGAACTCCTCACTCTCGAGCAATTTTCTCGCCTTGGTCAGCTTGGCTGCGGTGACGACTTCCAAACCCATTTGCTCAAGTGTCATTGTCAGGAGCTCTCTGATGTCCGGTTCGTCATCCACCACCAGTACACGTTTTTTCATCATGATTGCGGTCTCGGTAATACCCGGTCTGGATGCGAAAACCCGATCCGGAAGTGTCTGTTTTCCGGCTCCTCTGCAAAATAATTGAGTGAAGCATAGTTGACGCTGCAAAGCTCCTTGGCCAGATAGAGCCCCAGACCTGAACCTTCATGGGATGTGGTGAAAAAGGGTTCAAAAATGGAGTTGTGGTCTTCGACGGGAACCCCGGGACCGCGATCAAATACATCCAGAAAGGGCAGTTCTGATGTCGTATCCCTGCAGACCACGAGTCTGACCCAGCGCTCCCCCGTGGCCTGTTCACTAAAACGCAGGCCATTATCCACCAGGTTGGTCAGTATTTGGGACAGGTGACCCGGATCAAAGAAAATCTGGGTATCCTTGTTCAGACTCTCGATTTCTATGGTGCAGGGGGCTCTCTGCGTGTCCATGTAGTCGTTACGGAATTTTTTCAGCCATTGCAGGAGCCAGATTTTTTGAAATGCCGGGAGCTTTTGCCGCGACAGTTGCAGTACGTTTTCAACAATCTGGTTTACCCGGAGACAATGGCGCTGAACGATATCCAGCAGCTTGGCCTGGCTGTTGTCGGTGGCTTGTTCTGCGAGCAGTTGCGATGCGTGACTGATGGCCCCGAGTGGATTGCGAATTTCGTGAGCAATACTGCCAGTCAGCCGACCGAGAGAGGCGAGTTTCAATTGCTGGGCATGTTGTGAGAGGGAGCGGGTATCCTCGAGAAAGATCAGGGTCTGCTTATCTTCCCCCTGGTGGAGAGAAGTGAAGTTAGCCTGGATCTCTATCGACGAGGCGGATGTTTTGAAGGTGGGGGTTCGCAGCCATCGGTAGGTCTTCCAGCGATCAAGCTGTTGGTAAAGCGGCATGATCAGACTGAGTGGCTGGCCAGCCCCCAGCGGTTTTCCCGGCTGTTGTCCGCCAAGCAGCTGAATGGCGGCGCTATTGATCAGTGTGATGTTGTCTTGCCTGTCGACCACCACGATACCGGTCCGCATCCGTTTGACAATGGATTCATTGAGTTGCTGCAGCTGTTCGCTTTCAATGGCTTTCTCCGCCGCAATTGTCTGGGCGAGGCGGATTCTCTGGGTTAATACCTGGAACAGCAGGGCCGTGGCAAACAACAGTATGCCGAGAATGCCTGCGGGGAAAATGGATTCTTTGCTTTGGCCAAGAATCATGCTCGTCGAAAGCGTTTCCAGCATCACGCAGATACTGGCCGTTGCCGCCAGTAGCAACGCCAGTTGGCCGGCGACCAGAATACTGCCTGCCGCAACGGTGGCGAGCATCAGAAACCCCAGCCCGCTTTCCAGTCCGCCACTGGCGTGCATCATTAGTGTGATGGCCACCATGTCGGTCAACAGCATGAAAAACAACATCTGGATGCCGGGTGTGGCTCGATAGACTTTCAGCGAGATCAGTGACAGCAGGCACAGCAAGGTATAGATGCTGACTGTCCCCAAAAAAAGCTGTGGCATTTCTGCTCCCAGGATGCGGGTAGCGATGCCTGTCAGGTACATCGTAAGCAACGCACTGGACAAAATGACCCGGTAATAACCGTACACCTTGAGCAGGCTGTCCGGTGCCGGTGGGGCAGTCATTTTGCCGATATTGAGTTGCATAAAGGATCGGGGGTCTGGTCGCGTTAAGTCGATTCTATCTGAAAAAGCAGTTTCAATTCATGAACAGTCCCGCTATTTGCCAACCGGGTGGTTGTGTTGCCAGGCCCGTGCCGGTCACTGGTCGTAGATAGTTGGAATCGGATCTCGCTTGTGCCGGGTATTGTGATAGATTTCGATAATGCGGTTGGCCACCTCGTCGTTGACAGGCTTGGCCTCCAGAAAATCATCCAGTTCATCGTAGCTGATACCGAGTGCATGCTCGTCGGCCTTCTGTGGAGCAAGACATTCCAGGTCGGCCGTGGGTGTTTTTTCAACGAGGTGTTCAGGCGCGCCGAGAAACGCAGCTATCTGCCTGACCTGCCGTTTGCTGAGGCCGAACAACGGTGCCAGATCACAGGCACCATCCCCCCATTTGGTATAAAAGCCGGTGACGTTCTCGGCCGAGTGGTCCGTGCCGAGCACCAGTCCGCCCAGCAAGCCTGCGATCTGGTATTGAATCACCATGCGTGTGCGGGCTTTGGTGTTGCCTTTGGTGAAGTCCGTCTGGCCTGGAGACGCGGTCAGAAGCTGCCCGTTGTTCAGTGCGCCAAGTACTTCTTCATGGATGGCTTCCACGCCGGGTTTGATATTGACGACCAGACACTCGCTGGGCTGAATGAATTCAATAGCCTGTTGGGCTTCATGTTCATCGGCCTGAATGCCGAAAGGTAGTCGAACAGCGATAAAGCGATAAAGCGGCTTGCCCTGTTCCCGGTTCAATTGCTCAACGGCCAGTTGTGCCAGCCGCCCGCAGGTTGTTGAATCAATGCCACCACTGATGCCCAACACCAGATTGCGCAGGCCGGCGCCGGTCAGGATCGACTTGATAAAATCAACACGCCTGGTGATCTCGTAGGCCGGATCAATGCTGGGCAGAACTTTCATTTCCTGCAAAATAAGTTTGGCGTCTGGTGTTTGCATCGTTATTTTCTCCGAATAAAGTTGACTGTTTCTGAGCGAACTCTACAAGCATAGACGGGCAATCAAGAATAACGGATTTTCGAAGCAGGTTGGAATACGATGTTTTAATTATCCTGGTTGAAAAACCGGTCCGCAAAAACGGATAAAGGAGCAGTTGCTCCTTTATCCGTTTGGAATTTTTCATCAAGCTGCCGCCGAGTCGCTGTATCAGTCGAGCACACCCAGTGTCAGCCAACTGAGCCAGGATCGTTTCTCTTCGCCCCGATTGTTGCCGCCCGACACATTGCGATAACGCTCATTGAAGACATGACGGGAATCAAATCTGGGCGGATCCGGGTGGTCGTAGAGGCCGAGGGTCATTTTATTCAACCAGGTTGGTTCCATAAAATGGGGATCGCCCTGGTACTGGAACTGACCGCTGGTATCCAGAGCGGGATGCTGGGGGTAGTTGGCTGCCAGAAGGGCCGCTGCATCTGCTGCCAGGTCCTGCATCTGCATGAAATGATAGGCCTGCGCCATGACCGCCAGTCCGTCAGGTACTGCGGGCGTTTTCTGGAAATTTTCAACCACATAACGGCCGCGGTTGGCGGCAGCCAGATAGGCGCCCCGCAGAAAATAGTAGTTGGCAACATGAATTTCATGCCGGGCAAGGATGTTGCGGAGGTAGACCATCCGCTTGCGGGCATCGGGTGCGTAGGCGCTTTCCGGGAAGCGGTTGAGCAATTCATTGAAGGTGACAAAGGAGCTACGTGCCGAACCTGGATCACGCTTGGTTTCATCCGTGGGAAGAAATTGTTCAAAAAACCCCTTGCTCTGAACAAAAGAGGCCAGACCTTTCAGGTAGTAGGCATAATCCACGTTGGGGTGTTGGGGATGCAAACGGATAAAGCGGTCGGCGGAGGCAATGGTCGCCTCATAATCCTGAGACCTGAAGTAGGCGTAAATTAGTTCGAGCTGGGCCTGTTCCGCGTAATCGCCGAACGGATACTGGGCTTCCAGGGCCTCCAGGTTTTCGATCGCCTGAAACCAGTAGCCCGACGACAGTTCCTTCTGGATTTTTTCAAAGAAATCGGCTTCGGTATAACCGGAGGTGTCTGTTTTATTGGCGTCCTTGTCATCACCGCTCCCAAGCCAGGCACAGCCACTGGTCAGAAAAATCGAGCAAACAAACAATAGAGCGGGAAATCGCATGGAATGATTGAATCCTGGTGGGTCAACGGTGAAAGTGTTTTTATCGGCCGAAGTAAAGCCTGTAAGATGGCCTATTTAACCACAGCCCCGAGCGGATTCAAAACTTCAATGACTGAACCTGTTGTTCTTAATGCGATTGTTCCGGAGACCGTTGGCGGTGCCCGGCTCGACCAGATAGCTGCCGAATTGTTCAAGGGGTTTTCCCGTTCCCGTCTACAGCGGTGGATCAAGGAGGGCGACCTGCTGGTTGATGGCAAGTCCTGCCGTTCCCGGGACAAGCTGTTTGGCGGAGAGCAGCTGACAGTCAAGGCAACATTGGAGCCGGAGGGTGAGTGGTCGCCGGAACCGATGACCCTGGACATCATTTATGAGGATGAGCATCTGCTGGTGATCAATAAACCGGCCGGGCTGGTTGTGCATCCCGCCGCTGGCAACTATCAGGGCACTCTGCTGAACGGGCTGATTCACCATCTGCCAGGCAATGAAAATATTCCTCGAGCCGGCATCGTGCACCGGTTGGATAAAGATACCACCGGTCTTATGGTCGTCGCGAAAACGCTTGCTGCACATCAATCGCTGATCCGACAGTTGCAGGATAGATCGGTGAGTCGTGAATATGAGGCGATTGTGCCGGGTGTCATGACGGGCGGCGGAATGGTCAACAAGCCATTGGGTCGGCATCCACAGGTGAGAACCAGAATGGCCGTACTGGATCATGGTGGCAAAGAGGCCATTACCCATTACCGGGTGATTGAGCGCTTTGCCGGTCATACCCATATTCGGTTAAAACTGGAGACCGGGCGGACGCATCAGATTCGGGTGCACATGGCCTCAATTGGTTATCCCCTGGTTGGCGATGCCACTTACGGTGGGCGTCTAAAGCTGCCGAAAGGGGCTTCCGATGAACTTCAGGATACCTTGCGGACCTTCAAGCGTCAGGCGTTACATGCGGCCAGATTGGCCCTGATTCATCCGCAGACGGAAGCGTTGGTCGAATGGCAGGTAGCGGCCCCGGAAGACTTTATGCATCTGCTGGATGCACTTCGTTCCGATCATGAATCAGCCTGATTGATGCAATGTCCATCATCCTTCCCGATTGGCCCGCACCCCACTCTGTCAAGGCTGCTGTCAGCACGCGTCGAGGCGGTCTGTCTGCGGCTGCCTGGCGAAGCCTGAACCTGGCCTACCACGTGGGAGACAATGCCCAGTCTGTGGAGCAAAACTGGCAATTGCTGGGTTCGTTACTGCGGCTTCCGGTTGCGCCGCAATTGCTGGAACAGGTTCACGGTACCGATGTGGTCCATGCTCAGAGTGACGGCATTATTCGGCGCGCAGATGCCTGCTACAGCGATCAGCGGGCTGTGGTTTGTACCGTGATGACGGCCGATTGCCTGCCGATCCTGATCTGTGACAGAGTCGGTGCAGAGGTGGCTACCGTTCATGCGGGTTGGCGCGGGCTGGCTGGCGGTGTGGTAGCCAATGCGATTAGTCAATTTAAAAACCGTCCAGACCAGTTGCTGGCCTGGTTGGGTCCGGCCATCAGTCAACCCCACTTTGAAGTGGGCGAAGATGTCTATCGGGCTTTTCTGGCCAATACGCCAGGATGGGGTTCCAGGCAACAGGTTGATGCCTGCTTTCTCCGAACCAGGACTGACCGCTGGCAGGCGGACATTTTTTCACTTGCCCGACTGGCGCTGTCGGCATCCGGTATCACGGCCATTTTTGGCGGCGGGCAATGCACCTTTGCCGACCCCGAGTCGTTCTATTCCTATCGCCGCGATGGGCAGACCGGACGAATGGCCAGCCTGATCTGGATCAGTTAAACGCCAACCTCTTCTTGAATTCATCCACCCAGCCCCAATTATATGTTCTGACAAATATTATTGAGGTTGATTATGCGATTTGACCGTTTTACCAGTCATTTGCAAAGTGCGATATCCGATGCGCAATCGATGGCCGTTGGCCGCGATAACACGGCGCTTGAGCCCGTTCATCTGGTGCTGGCAATGTTGAGTCAGCAGGGTGGTGCCATTGGGCCCATGCTCAGCCAGGCGGGCTTTGATCTTGCCGGGTTGAAAGCTGCGCTCACGCATCAACTGGATCAGTTGCCCCGGGTCCAGACTCCGACGGGCGATATCGCTATTTCTCCCGAGCTGGGACGATTGTTCAATCTGGCAGACAAGCAGGCCCAGCAACAGGGGGATCAATATATTACCAGCGAGGCAGTGCTGTTGGCGGCCTTCGAGGATAAAGGAGACCTGGGCAAGTCTCTGGCCAAATTTGGCGACAAGAACAAACTGAAAGCGGTGGTGGAAAAAATTCGTGGAGGTGAAGCAGTGACAGACCCGGAAGCTGAAGGCAGTCGGCAGGCATTGGAAAAATATACCATTGATCTCACTGCCCGTGCCGAGCAGGGCAAACTGGACCCGGTCATTGGCCGGGATGACGAAATTCGCCGCACCATTCAGGTATTGCAGCGCCGTACCAAGAACAATCCGGTGCTGATCGGTGAGCCCGGTGTGGGTAAAACCGCCATTATTGAGGGTCTGGCGCAGCGGGTCGTCAATGGTGAGGTCCCTGAAGGGTTGAAGGACAAGCGCGTGCTGTCCCTCGATCTGGGCGCACTGCTGGCCGGTGCCAAATTTCGCGGTGATTTTGAAGAGCGCCTCAAGGCGGTACTCAATGAGCTTGGCAAGCAGGAGGGCCGGGTCATCCTGTTTATCGACGAGTTGCACACCATGGTGGGTGCGGGTAAAGCCGAGGGGGCCATGGATGCCGGCAATATGCTCAAGCCTGCTCTGGCGCGGGGCGAACTGCACTGCGTCGGTGCCACCACGCTGGATGAATATCGCAAGTACATCGAAAAAGATGCGGCGCTGGAACGGCGTTTTCAGAAAATTCAGGTGGATGAGCCCAACGAAGAGGACACCATTGCCATTCTCCGTGGCCTTAAGGAGCGCTATGAAGTCCACCACGGGGTGGATATCACCGACTCTGCGATTGTCGCCGCCGCCAAATTGTCGCAGCGCTACATCACTGATCGCCAGCTACCGGACAAGGCCATCGATCTGGTCGATGAAGCCGCCAGCCGAATTCGCATGGAGATCGACTCCAAGCCGGAGGAAATGGATCGCCTCGAGCGCCGCCTGATTCAACTGAAAATGGAGCGTGAGGCCGTCAAGAAGGAAGAGGATGAAGCGTCCCGCAAGCGGCTGGAAAAAATCCAGAAGGATATTGAATCAATCGGTAAGGAATATGCTGATCTCGACGAGATATGGAAGGCCGAAAAAGCAGCTGTGCAGGGTTCCGCACAGATCAAGAGCGATCTTGAGCAGGCCCGCATTGATATGGATGCCGCCCGGCGTGCCGGTGACCTGACCAAAATGTCAGAACTGCAATATGGCCGGATTCCGGAACTGGAAAAGCAGTTGGCTGCGGCCAGTGAAGCGGAGACCCGCGAGACGCATTTATTGCGCAACAAGGTGACCGAGGAAGAGATTGCCGAGGTGGTTTCCAAATGGACCGGTATCCCGATCTCCAAAATGCTGGAAGGAGAGCGGGACAAGTTGTTGCGTATGGAAGATGCGCTGCACAAACGGGTGATCGGTCAGCAGGAAGCCGTGGTGGCGGTGTCCAATGCAGTGCGCCGCAGTCGGGCCGGGTTGTCAGACCCCAATCGGCCCAACGGTTCGTTCCTGTTTCTTGGCCCCACCGGGGTGGGCAAAACCGAGCTCTGCAAGGCGTTGGCAGAATTCCTGTTCGACAGTGTCGATGCCATGGTGCGCATCGACATGTCGGAATTCATGGAAAAACATTCGGTGGCAAGGTTGGTGGGTGCTCCCCCCGGCTATGTGGGTTACGAGGAAGGTGGTTACCTGACCGAGGCCGTCAGGCGCCGTCCCTATTCGGTACTGCTGCTGGATGAGGTGGAAAAAGCACACCCCGACGTATTCAATATTTTGTTACAGGTTCTGGATGACGGCCGACTGACCGATGGCCAGGGCCGCACGGTAGATTTTCGCAACACCGTGATTGTGATGACTTCCAACCTGGGGTCTGACCGGATTCAGGCGGTGGTGGAGGATCGCTCCTTCGATACCATCAGCTTTGATGAAGGTGCCGGCGATGATCTACCGGACGACTCCACCACCAATGAAAACCGCTATCAGGCCATGAAAAGCGCGGTGATGGATGTGGTGGAAGGCCATTTCCGGCCGGAATTCATCAACCGGATTGATGAAGTGGTGGTGTTTCACCCGCTGGGCAAAGGGCAGATTCGGGGTATTGCCGAAATTCAGCTCGGCCTGCTTAGAAAACGTCTACAGGACCGTGAGTTGTCGCTGGTTTTGTCGGATGAGGTTATGGACAAGATCTGTGAAGCGGGTTTTGACCCGGTCTACGGGGCCAGGCCATTGAAAAGGGCGATACAACAATTATTGGAAAACCCTTTGGCCCAATCAGTACTGAGTGGCCAGTTTTCACCAGGGGATGAGATTACTGGAGACCTTGATGGGAGCGATGTCAGGTTTCACCGGACTCAGGGCCGTTCAGCCGACTGAGGGTTGCCTGTTGCCTGCAGGCCATCATGGGTAATCTGCAGCCAGCCCGGATCCGGGCTGGCTGCCACACCCAAGCTCAAATCGATTACTGACAGTTCTCCTGAACCATTGTTCGGGACTTTTCTATCCATTCATTTTGTTCTTCTGTACTGAGATAACGCACTTGATCTGTTTCCGGATCTTTTACTCTCAGCCTGCTGCCCCTTTGCAGGTTTTCAAGGTTTTCTCTGGCTTTAATACAGTTTTCCCTGGCAAGGGCCGCATCTTCAGCGGCTACCTCTTCAGATTTTTTGGTTTTCAGGTCCGGGGTCTTCTCTGATCCGTTGCTTTCAGGTGTTTGGTTAGGCGTTGTTGCAGTAACTTCTTTACCCTTGCCGGGTGTGGGTATTTTTATTGTTTCAGCAGATTGCTCTACGGGCGGTTTTTCAGAGAAGTGCCATGCACCATCGGCATCCTGCCACTTGTATACTTTTGCAGCATGCAAAGGGAGACACAGCGTCATTGCCAGCAGAGCGAGAGCGAGGTTATTGATACCTTTCATGTCCGTGAACCTTCCGTAAACCGGTTGAGTGGGATAAACCCGTATTGATTTTTGTTCATCATAGCGGATTTGGTGGTTGCGTGTTGAGTGCAAGGTAGCAGAACCGGGGCTATTTCGGGCGCAGATCACAACAACTGCTTGACGAGATGGATCGGAGTAAATAGAGTACTGCGTCTGCGGGCATACTAATTGTCCGCTTACTGGTTCCATACCAATCTGCCAAGTGAGCGTAAACAGCGTTCGCCAGGCGTCCAGACAGGTTTGTTTACCCACAGGCCTGACGCACCGAGTATCACGACCCCGTCGTCGGTAGCGTAATTGCACTTGCAGATCTGTGATGTCACAGCGTTGTGTTTGTTTCACCCTGGCGGAGGAACCGACTTTGTGGCTTGTTGATTTTGAGGATTTGCACAGTGGAACTACTGTCTGGCGGTGAAATAGTCATCCGCGCACTAAAAGATGCCGGCGTTAAATACATCTGGGGTTACCCCGGTGGCGCTGCGCTCCATATCTACGATGCCCTGTTCCAACAAACGGATGTTCAGCATATCCTGGTTCGCCATGAGCAGGCCGCTGTTCATGCGGCAGACGGTCACTCCCGTTCTACCGGGGAGGTAGGTGCCGTGCTGGTCACCTCCGGTCCGGGTGCCACCAACGCGATTACCGGGATCGCTACCGCCTACATGGATTCCATCCCCCTGGTGGTTATCTCCGGTCAGGTGCCGAGAGAGAAAATAGGTGAAGATGCCTTCCAGGAAACGGATATGGTGGGGATTTCCCGCCCTATCGTAAAGCACAGCTTTTTGGTCAAGGATGCCACCGAGATTGCCGGTGTCATTGCCAAGGCATTCTATATCGCTGGCTCGGGCCGACCGGGCCCGGTTGTTGTCGATATCCCGAAAGATGTGACAGACCCCAATCACCGGGTGCCTTACGAATACCCCGAAAAAGTCAAAATTCGCTCTTACCAGCCCACCTGCAAGGGGCACTCCGGCCAGATCAAGCGGGCCATTAAAACACTGCTGGGGGCCAAGCGTCCGATTATCTACAGCGGTGGCGGGGTGATTCTGGGCGAGGCCTCCTCCCAATTAACGGAATTGGCGCGGCTGATCGATGCGCCGGTCACCAATACCCTGATGGGGCTGGGTGCTTTTCCCGGCTCAGATCCCCAGTTTGTCGGTATGCTCGGTATGCACGGCACATTTGAAGCCAATACGGCAATGCATCATGCCGATGTGATTCTGGCCGTCGGGGCCCGCTTTGATGACCGGGTAACCAATACAACCGGCAAATTCTGCCCCTCCGCAACCATCATTCATATCGATGTGGACCCCACGTCGATCGCCAAAACCATCAAGGCGGATATTCCCATTGTCGGTGCCTGCGATGTGGTGCTGCAGGAGATGATCGATCAGCTGCAGGACAGTGGCAAGCGGCTGGATGATGAAGCGATGGCAGACTGGTGGAAGCAGATCAATGAATGGCGCGATCGTCACGGTATTTATACCCAGTCCCGCTATGAAGCCAGTGGTGGCACTATTATCAAGCCGCAGGATGTTATCAAGTCGTTGTATCGGGCAACCGGAGGTGACGCCTTTGTTACATCCGATGTGGGGCAACACCAGATGTTCGCAGCCCAGTATTATTTGTTCGACCAGCCGCGCCGCTGGATCAACTCCGGTGGGCTTGGCACCATGGGCTTCGGGTTGCCTGCAGCCATGGGCGTGCAGCTGGCTCACCCCGATGCCATGGTGGCCTGTGTCACCGGAGAGGGCAGCATCCAGATGTGCATTCAGGAGCTGTCCACCTGTACCCAGTACGGGTTGCCGATCAAAATTATCAACCTGAACAACCAGGCGCTGGGCATGGTGCGTCAATGGCAGGATATGCAGTACAGCAGTCGTTACTCTTCCAGCCTCTACGAAGATTCACTGCCGGATTTCATTAAACTGGCTGAGGCCTATGGTCACGTGGGTATCAAGGTCACCCATTTCGATGAGCTGGACGAAAAAATGGAAGAGTGCTTCAGTCTCAAGGACCGTGTGGTGTTTATGGATATTTACGTCGACCGTTCTGAACATGTGTATCCCATGCTAGTGGCGCCGAACGGTTCCATGCGTGATATGTGGCTGAGCAAGACGGAGCGCACCTGATGAGACGGATAATTTCAGTTTTGATGGAAAACGAACCGGGAGCGCTGTCGCGGGTGGTGGGCCTGTTTTCCCAGCGCGGTTATAACATTGATACATTGACGGTGGCCCCCACTGACGACCAGACGTTGTCGCGCCTGACGTTGACGACCCACGGCAATGATCAGGTGATTGAACAGATTACCAAGCATCTCCACAAGTTGATTGATGTGGTCAAGGTGGTAGACCTCACCGAGGGTCCGCATATCGAACGCGAGTTGATGCTTCTCAAGGTGAAGGCTTCCGGTCCGCACCGCGCCGAGATCAAGCGCTGTGTGGACATTTTTCGCGGGCAGATTATCGACGTGAGTACCAATGCTTATACGGTACAGATTGTCGGCAACAGTGATAAACTCGACGCCTTCATTCAGGCGATTGCAGGTGCCGAGATACTTGAAGTCGTTCGCTCCGGCGTATCCGGGTTGTCCCGGGGGGAAAAAGCACTGCGACTTTAAGCCCTTTTACACAGAATGTCAGGGTGGCTGAAAACGACCACTTCGAGTTCTGTATTCTTTCAGATTAATAAATAAGACAGGTGAAAAAATGCAAGTTTATTACGATAAAGACTGTGATTTATCCATCATTCAGGGCATGAAAGTGGCCGTGATCGGTTATGGCTCCCAGGGGCACGCCCATGCTCTGAATCTGAAGGATTCAGGGGTGGATGTCACGGTGGGTCTGCGCCCCGGTTCACCCACTGCGGCCAAGGCGGAAAACGCCGGTCTGGCCGTCAAGAGTGTTCCCGATGCGGTTGCAGCGGCCGATTTGGTGATGATCCTGACACCCGACGAATTCCAGTCCCAGCTTTACAAGAATGAGATCGAACCCAACTTGAAGAAAGGCAGTACGCTGGCATTCGCGCACGGTTTCGCCATTCATTACAACCAGGTTGTCCCACGCAGTGACCTGGATGTGATCATGATTGCGCCGAAGGCGCCCGGTCACACCGTGCGCAACGAGTTTACCAAGGGTGGTGGTATCCCCGATCTGGTGGCAATTTTCCAGGATGCGTCCGGTAAGGCCAAATCCGTGGCATTGTCCTATGCCTGCGGGGTTGGTGGCGGGCGCACCGGTATTATTGAAACAACGTTCAAGGACGAAACCGAAACGGACCTGTTCGGTGAGCAGGCGGTTCTTTGTGGCGGTTGCGTCGAACTGGTCAAGGCGGGCTTTGAAACACTGGTGGAAGCCGGGTACGAGCCTGAGATGGCCTATTTCGAATGTCTGCATGAGCTGAAGCTGATTGTCGATCTCATGTACGAGGGCGGTATCGCCAACATGAACTACTCCATCTCCAATAATGCCGAATACGGTGAGTACGTGACCGGCCCGGAAATTATCAATGAGCAGTCCCGTGCGGCCATGCGCAATGCCCTGAAGCGTATCCAGAATGGTGAATATGCCAAGATGTTTGTTGCGGAGGGTGCTACCAATTATCCGTCCATGACGGCCTACCGTCGCAATAATGCAGCGCATCAGATTGAGCAGGTTGGTGCCGGTCTGCGTGCGATGATGCCCTGGATTGCCGCCAACAAGCTGGTGGACAAAGAGAAAAACTAACGGACCCGTTTCCTCCGTGAAAACCGCGCCCTGGCGCGGTTTTTTTGTTGTAGCCGTCAATTTTTAATAAGATGGTTTTTTCTGTTAAAACAACACACCATACACCACTGACAGTCAATGCTGAGGCGAAAAGATGACGGACAACGAAAAACAGGAAGCGGTCCCTGAGAATACTGCCACCGGGCGGGAAGTGCCGGTCGGCGGCCCTGAGCCAGCACGCCATAGAGGCATCTATTTGCTGCCAAACCTGTTTACTACCGGCGCGCTTTTCAGTGGCTTCTATGCGATTCTGGCGGGGATGGACGGCAAATTTCAGGCGGCCGCCATTGCCATTTTCGTGGCCATGATTTTTGATGGTCTGGACGGACTTATCGCCAGGATGACCAACACCTCCAGCGAATTTGGCGTTCAGTATGACAGTCTGTCCGATATGGTGTCATTTGGTGTGGCTCCCGCCATTGTCGTGTTTAGCTGGATGCTCGATGAGGTGGGCAGAATCGGCTGGGCAGCCGCCTTTATTTATGCGTCCTGTGCGGCGTTTCGTCTGGCTCGCTTCAATACCCAGGTAGACTTGGTGGACAAGCGTTACTTTATTGGCATTGCCAGCCCGACAGGGGCAGCTCTGGTGGCAGCCATGGTGTGGAGCGGCTTTGATGCTGAGCCATCCACCGAGTTGGCACTATTGGCCGCGTTGGTCACCGCAGTGGCGGGCCTGTTGATGGTATCAAATCTTCGCTACCGTAGCCTCAAGGGCCTGGACCTGAAGGGCAAGGTACCCTTTGTGGTGATTTTCGGCATCGCCATGGCGCTGGTCATTATTCTGATTGATCCACCCCGAATCCTGTTCCTGCTTGCTGTGGCGTATTCGCTGTCCGGACCCCTCGAATGGCTGTGGCATAAAAAAAAGCGAGGATAAGTTTGTCTGGTTGAGGAACTGGGGGAAAGCAGTGGTTGGCAAAAAACTGAAAACCTGATTGAATAAACACAGGGTTTCCAGTCAGTCTTTATGTGACCATGAACATGTATCACACAAGAACAGCGCAGCCACAGCGGGGCATCTTGTCCCACTGTGCTGTTATGACTGTGCTGCTCCTGCCCTGAGGGGCAACGATTTTTTTCCGATTTTACTCATTCCTGTTTGCAAATATCTCCCTCCGTGCGGAGAATTCGCGTAATTATTTTGTCCTGTCCCGAAGGATGGGGCGGATTATCTGGAGCAGCAAGTCATGGATAAACAACAGTTGGTGATTTTCGATACGACCTTGCGCGATGGCGAGCAAAGTCCGGGCGCTTCCATGACCAGGGAGGAGAAACTCCGAGTCGCCAAGGCGCTGGAGAAGCTGCGAGTGGATGTTATTGAGGCGGGTTTTGCCGTATCGAGTCAGGGGGATTTTGAAGCCGTCAAATCCATAGCCGACACCATCAAGGATTCGACGGTGTGCAGTTTGGCGCGCACTACCCACGTGGATATTGAGCGCGCGGCAGAGGCGTTAAAAAATGCCCGTTCGGCACGCATACACACCTTTATCGCCACGTCCCCGATCCATATGAAATATAAATTGCAGATGACCCCTGATCAGGTGGTTGAGCAGGCAGTCTCCGCTGTGAAACTTGCCCGTAACAAGGTCGGTGATGTGGAATTTTCACTGGAAGATGCCAGTCGTTCTGAATTTGATTTCATGTGTCGTATCATCGAGCAGGTGATCAATGCGGGCGCTCGCACGATCAACCTCCCCGATACGGTGGGTTACGGTTTCCCTACGGAGTACGCTGACACCATAGGTCGCCTGATTGCCGCAGTGCCGAATGCAGACAAGGCAATTTTTTCTGTGCATTGCCACAATGACCTCGGTCTGGCGGTTGCCAACTCTCTCGCCGCCGTCATGCAAGGGGCAAGGCAGATCGAATGTACCATTAACGGTCTGGGTGAGCGCGCCGGCAATGCTGCGCTGGAAGAAATTGTCATGGCGGTGCGCACCCGCAAGGATATCTTTCCGGTGGACACTCACATTGATACCACGCAGATTGTCGCTACCTCGCGCCTGGTATCCAGTATCACCGGATTTCCTGTTCAGCCGAACAAAGCCATCGTCGGTGCGAATGCCTTTGCACACGAGTCGGGCATTCATCAGGACGGTGTGCTGAAGTACCGTGAAACCTACGAAATTATGAAAGCACAGGATGTGGGCTGGAGTACCAACAAGATTGTATTGGGCAAGTTGTCCGGGCGAGCTGCGTTCTCCTCAAGGTTGGACGCGCTCGGTATCCAGTTCGACAGCAAGACATTGATGAACGAAGCCTTTCTGAGGTTTAAGGAGCTGGCGGACAAGAAGCGTGAAATTTACGACGAGGATCTGCAGGCACTGGTTTCCGAAATACAGGTCAAGGAAGATGGCATTGAGCATATTGTCCTGGGTGATCTGTCGGTAACGACCAAGACCGGGCAGCTGCCCAACGCGGCGTTAAGTCTGACCTATAAGGGTGAGCATTACCGTACGTCAGCGGATGGCGATGGCCCGGTGGATGCCGTGTTCAAGGCGATCGAAAAGCTGATCAATAGCCAGGCCGAACTCAAATTGTATCTGGTGAACGCTGTTACCGAGGGAACCGACTCCCAGGGCGAAGTCACTGTGAGGCTGGAAAAGGGGGGGCGTATCGTCAATGGACAGGGGGCCGATACCGATATTCTGGTGGCCAGTGCCAGAGCTTACCTGAATGCACTCAGTGTGCTCGAAAATCCTGATCGACTGCACCCGCAGTTGGGCGGGGTATAGCGTTGATGCCTGTATCCGGGGGACTTCGTGACTGGTATCTCAGCACCCTGGGTGTTGTACAGTATCGGCCCAGGGATACTGAGCCTGTTGCGCTGGATTTTCATTCAGAAACTGTCGCAGAAGTGGCAAATACCGTCCCGCCTGAAGTTGTCGTTGCGCTGCCAGAGAACCCTGAATTGCCGGGTTCCGAAGACGAACTCACGGATTTGCGTGAAGAGCAGATTGGCAGTTTCCGCCTGGCTTGCTGGCAACCCAGCGATGACTTGCTGGTTATCAACGGGTTGGCGCCGGGCAGCGTACCGCTTCAGGAGGAATCTGGCCTGCTTGCCAATATAATGTGGGCAATCGGTCGTCTCGGTGACGTGCGCTCATCTCCCCAATTGATTGACTGGCCTCCTACTGCGGTGGATCAAGCCGATAGGTCGGGCGCAGAGGAGATGCTGTCAGCGTTCGTGGAAGTCCGTGTCAAAAAGCAGGGTGTGCTTTGGGTTTTGCTGATGGGTGAATTGCCTGCAGCGCTGTTGCTGTCTTCAGAATCAGCCTGTTCGCCATCCGTGGGCCAGGTGGAGGAATTACCCGGAGGTGCCCGGGCTATCGTCACTCCAAGTCTACAAGAATTACTAGATGCTCCCGAACTTAAAGGCGAAACCTGGCGAGCCATTCGGGTGATGCGTTCTCAACAATGAACCCCCTGATTCGCAATATGCTGGCCGCTGACCTGCCATTGATCGCGGCCCTTGAGCAACAGGTGACGCCCCATCCCTGGCGTGAATCCCAGTTCAGGGAGAGCCTCGATAAACACCAGTGTCTGACCATGACCCTGCAGGACCAGTTGGTGGGTTATGCCGTTTATACGATTGTGCTCGGCGAAGCAGAGATTCTGAATATTGCGATAGGGCGGGATTACCAGGGCCGGGGTTACGGCCGACAATTGCTCAACCACCTGATTGACCTGATGACTGACCGGGCTGAACGATTGTTTCTCGAGGTTCGTGCCACGAATGGGCCGGCTGTGACGCTGTATCAGGACGTGGGTCTGGTGGAAATCTGCCTGCGCAGAAACTATTACCAGAACGATGCCGGTCAGGAAGATGCCATTGTCATGGCGATGGATTTCACCAGTTTTCAGTGAGTGTCAGTCCCCGTTAAATGTCTAATCTGTTACCTGGTTCCCTTTAAAATTGTGAACTGGTTCACATAATCGGCATTATCAGTGCCGTTTTATGCCCGTTCGTCGCCAATTTTCATACTTGCGACCCTCTCTCAGCTGCAGACTCCTTAAAATAATCATGTTGATTGATAAGGAAGTGGTCTGTTATGGAAACGATGGCAAATGAGGCGGTACAAGCTGCCAAATTTGAAGTGGCTAAGCTGCTGTTGGAGAGACTCCCGTTCTTCCTGGTGGTCACCTCTGGATTTTGTCTGATACAGATTTTCGCCTGGGGTGGATTTTCAATCTATTGGCCGGCTGGACTGTGGGCCCTCTACAGCCTGGGAGTCATTGTGCCCGGTTGGTTGCTCATCCGAAGATTGTCTGTGACGTATGCGGTGGTTGGGATCAACCAGAAACTGGTTGAAGACATCAACAATCTGGCCATTGTCCTGGCTTTCATGACGGGGCTGATCTGGGCCTTTGACAGTTTTGTTCAGTTTTATCTCAGGGAAGCAAATCAATGGCTGTATGTGTCCACGTTAGCGGCTATCGCCGTGATCAGCGCAGGCCTGCTCAGCTATAACCTCAAAGCTGCCCTGCTCGGGGCGGTGGTTATATTGCTGCCCTTGCTGATCGAGGTCTCAATCGCGGGCAGTGGGGCCAATCTGTACTTTATGTGTTTTGTAGCAGGTACCGTTGCCGTACTGTATTTTGGATTGCGCCATCAACAGCGGACTCTGGAAAAAAACATCGCGCTTCGAAGCGAGGCTGAGGCGGCGCTAAAACAGCAGGAAGCGACCAGCTACCTGCTTGAGCAGCACTGGCAAAATGCCCCGCTACCGGCCATTCAGTGGGATCGGCAGCAGCGGATAACCGGCTGGAATCTCAGTGCTGAAAAGCTGTTCGGTTATCCCGTGGCAGAGGTGTTAGGTCGTCAGGGAGATTTTCTGGTGCCCCCGGGATTGCGGGATTCGTTTCGCGATATGTGGCAGGCCCTGATGCGAAAGGACGAGCAGGGTTATTACACGGTTCACGATGTCCTCGACAGGAACGGACAGATAAAAATATGCGAGTGGCATAATACGCCGCTGACAAAAGACGGCAAGCTGATCGGTGTTGCCTCCTTCATCAAGGACGTGACCTCGCAGATTGACGATCGGGAAACCATCAAACGGCAGGCGACCTACGATAACCTGACCGCACTGCCGAATCGCAGCTGCATGATGAGTGAACTGGGCGCCGCAATCTCACGGTCCCAGCGAAACAATCAATTCGGCGCTGTTATTTTTCTCGATCTCGATAATTTCAAGGATATCAATGACACCCAGGGGCATCATGTGGGTGACATGGTGTTGCAGTTTTTTGCCGAGTTATTGCGGCAGGCCGTTCGCAAGGAAGATGTGGTCGCCCGCTTTGGCGGTGATGAGTTTGTGGTGCTGGTACAGGATCTTGGCATAAAAGCGACCAAGGCAAGGGCCAGAGTGCTTTCCATTGCCGATAAAATCATGGAACTGGGTAAAACGGTCTGCAAGCAGCGGGGGCTGGAATACGAGATCGAAGTCAGTGGCGGTATCGTGCTGTTTCAGGGTGATCGCTACTCGCCAAATGATCTGTTGAAGCAGGCCGACCTGGCGATGTACCGGGTGAAAAACTTTGGGCGGAAAGGGTTCAGTTTCTATGATGATTCTCTCGCGGTCGAGGCGGAATACCGGGTTAGTCTGATTCGCGAGCTGCGTCAGGGTGTTGAAAACAAGGAATTTGATTTGCACTTTCAGCCCATCGTCAACGCCGGTGGCGACATTGTATTTGCTGAATCACTGCTTCGCTGGAACCGACCCTCACAGCGTATTGTGGCGGCCAGTGAATTTATTGAATTCATGGCGACGTTGCCGATGATGAACGAAGTGGGCCTGTGGATTTTTGAAAGTGCTTGCGCCAATCTCCGGCAATGGATTGATGAAGGGCTTTGGTCAAATGACGGGGTGTTATTCGTGAATATCAGTCCAAAGCAGTTGGAGAATGAGCACTTTTCTGCCGATATAAGGAAGCTGATCAGTCAATATGCCATTGATCCTCACCAGCTGGTACTGGAGATTACCGAGGAAAGCCTGATTCATAATCTTGATGAGGTCGAGGGTCAGCTCCAGGATTTACTGGACCTTGGTTTGCGGATTGCACTGGATGATTTTGGCACCGGCTATTCCTCGCTGGCGATGTTACAGAAGTTGCCAGTGCACTTTGTCAAACTGGACCGGAGCTTTATTAACGATCTGGCTTCCTCGGAGAACACCTATTCCATTGTTAAAGCGGTTATCAAACTCTGTCAGATCATGTCCCTCGATGTGATCGCCGAAGGGGTTGAGACAGAAGAACAATACCGTATTCTCGCCGATCTGGGCTGTGACTACTTCCAGGGTTACTATTTCAGCAAACCTGTGGAGGCCGGGCAATTCAGGTCGCTGGTCCGGTCTGCATCAGAGGATGTCCTGTCGCGGCTGGTTAACTAGATTGGCCAACACATCAACTGTAGCGGTAAAGCGTGCACTGAATGACCGGGAACCGGTATAGTCACAGAGCATTTTTTACGAGGTGAACTGTGGACAAAATTCCGGTGGGAATCAGTGCCTGCCTGATGGGCGATGAGGTGCGCTATAACGGTGGCCATAAGCGGGATGCCTATATCAATGGGACTCTGGCGGGCCACTTCAGTTTTCATCGATTCTGTCCGGAAGTCGGTATTGGTCTCGGTGTGCCCAGGCCTACGCTAAGGCTGATTGCCACAGATAATGCCGTCAGGGCCGTGCGCACAGAGGACCAGGCGTTCGATGTCACCGAGCAGCTGGTGAGCTACAGTCGGGAACAGTTTGCCGAGATCAGTCAATTATCCGGACTGATTCTAAAGCGGGATTCGCCAAGCTGCGGTATGGCCAGAGTCAAAGTGTATGGCACAGCCGGGGCCAGGCCAGAGGGTCGCGGAGTGTTTGCCCGCACGGTGATTGACCAGTTTCCCTGTCTGCCGGTTGAGGAAGAGGGCCGGTTGGGGGACCCGGGGTTGCGGGAAAACTTTATTCAGCGGGTGTTTATCTATCATCGCTGGCGAGCTGACTATTTTCCGGTGCTCAGTGTGCAGAAACTCACGGATTTCCATGCCCGACACAAGCTGATCTTCATGAGTCACGACCAGAATCAGTGCCGGGAACTGGGTCGTATCGCGGCGCTTGCCCGCCCTGATACCCTGAACGCGGTTGCCGCAGAGTACCTGTCACTGGCCATGACCAATTTGAAAAAAATCGCCACGCGTAAAAATCATTTGAATGTCCTGCAGCATATTCAGGGATATTTAAAAAAACAGCTTGATGCCGCAGACAAACAGGAGCTGATTGAAATATTCGAACGCTTCGAACGAGGTGAGCTGCCATTGATCGTGCCTGTTACACTCCTGCAGCACCATTTTCGAAAATCCCCGGACGACTATATCAACCGGTCCTGGTACCTGAACCCCTACCCGGCAGAATTGCGCCTGATGAATCTGCTATAAAATCGGGAAGTATGATCATGAGCGACAGCAAATCACCAAAAATTCCCTATCGCCTGATTCTGCTGGATCTGGTGGGTGCCGTGCTGGCGGCGATGGGGATCCTGCAGCTGATTGAGGGGGGCGGTGTTGCCGCCTGGATCATGACAGTTGTAGGTTTTCTGTTGATGATGCCTCTGGTACTGGCGATTTTTCGTTTGCTGGCATCCCCGGGATCCAAACAGAATCATCATCGAGGAGATCGTTAATGGAGATTGTCTACTGGCACTGGCTGGTGTTGGGTATTCTGCTGGTGATACTGGAGATCGTCGTACCCAGTTTTACCATCCTCTGGTTTGGTCTCGGCGCGGTCGTGGTGGGTGTGCTGTTGTGGCTGGTGCCGCAGTTGCCGATTGTGGGTCAGCTGTTGGTCTGGATTCTAGCTTCGGGCGGTTTCGCGCTGTTCTGGTTTAAATACCTGAAACCGCGAATGGTGGATAAAACCCTGGCCGGACTCTCCAGAGAGGCCGCCATTGGCGAGTCGGGCCGGGTCATAAAACTGCCGGTTGAACACGGCCGGGGGGTGGTGCGTTTTACTACGCCGCTGCTCGGTGCCGATGAATGGGAGTTTATCTGCGACCAGACGTTATCCCTGGGTGACCGGGTGTTCGTCAAGGAGTTTTCCGGTAATACTCTGGTGGTGGTGAAGCTCGATTGAATAACTGACCGGAATCGACCGGTTTGTGGAACGTTAACTGTTTTCCGGAGTGAGTGGCATGGGTGGCACAGTTGTTGTTTTGGCAGTTCTGGTACTGCTGGTTATTACCGTTGGGCTGGGTGTCCGGATTGTGCCCCAGGGGAGCAAGCATGTGGTTCAGCGGCTTGGCAAGTTTCACAAAATACTGCCACCGGGACTGAATATCATTATTCCCTATATCGATACCGTGGCCCATCGGGTTTCCACCAAAGATATCGTACTGGACATCCCCTCGCAGGAAGTGATCACCAAGGATAACGTGGTGATCGTCGCCAATGCCGTGGCCTATATCAATATCGTGGCACCGGAAAAGGCCGTCTACGGGGTCGAGGACTATGAGTTGGCGATTCGCAACCTGGTTCAGACGTCACTGCGTTCCATTATCGGTGAGATGGATCTGGATGATGCGCTTTCCTCCAGAGACCAGATCAAGGCCAAGTTGAAAACCTCCATATCCGACGATATTTCCGACTGGGGTATTGTGATGAAAACGGTGGAAATTCAGGACATCAATCCCTCCGGAACCATGCAGCAGGCCATGGAAGAGCAGGCCGCTGCCGAGCGCCAGCGCCGTGCCACCGTGACTCGCGCCGACGGCGAGAAAACTGCGGCCATTCTCGAAGCCGAGGGTCGGCTGGAGGCGTCTCGACGGGATGCCGAGGCCAAGGTCGTACTGGCAACAGCTACCCAGGAAGCGATCGAAAAAGTGACCGCAGGTATTCAGGACAAAGAATTGCCAGCGGTTTATTTGCTGGGTGAAAAATACGTTGAGGCGATGCGTGAGCTGGCCGTCTCAGAGAATGCCAAGCTGGTGCTGTTGCCGGGTGATATTCCCGCTGCGGTCAGGGGGTTGATGAGTACGACCAAATAGCCCGTCTGTGTAAAGGATTTCTGTCAACCGATTCTGTGCAAAAACGTTTTGTATGAATAAGGTTCGAACCTCTGCCATAGGAGCTGACGGGAGAAATGACTTTGGAGAACAGGACATTGATGTTGCGACTACCACTCATTTTACTGTTGTCCGTCATAGCAGCGGGCTGTAGCAGTCAGCGCCAATCCGGTTACGGCGCATCGGACGGTATTATTATCGATACCCAGGGCGTAGACATGTCCTATTACCGCGCGGACCTTGACGACTGCCAGCGCTATGCTGCCGAGGTGCCTGTGGCGGAGCGAACGGCAACCTCCGCAGCAGGTGGTGCGGTGGTCGGCGGTGTTGTCGGGGCCATCGTCGGTGATTCCGGCACAGCCAAGAAAGGGGCCGGTGTCGGAGCCGTCACCGGTGCTATCAAGGGTGTGTCCTCCGGTAGCGCCGAACGCAAACGCGTGGTCAAGAACTGTCTGCGGGGCCGCGGTTATAGGGTGCTGAATTAGCTGCCAGGATTTATTGATGTGGCGGATCTGTCAGGCAATCAGCATCAAGGGGTAAGGCAGTAAATCGGGCAGGTCGGCCAACTCCGTGGCCGACAGCTTTTCGAAATTCATTTTTGACATCATGATCAGTGATCCTTCCGGTAGCCGCAGGTAGGGTAAATGTCCCGGATGAATGGATTTAACCCGCTGAAAATGCACTCTCACACCATCAACTGGCAGTTGGTCAGCAATCTCTGTGGGCAGCGCTGTTTCGCTCAACAGGGTGACATCCGATACCATCCCATTGACCGCTAGCCGTCTCACTACCTCCAGTGCCCGATGAAATTGTGGGGACGCGTCGTAAATCAGCACCAGTGGTTGGCTGGCTCGCGAGGATAGTCTTCGCGGGCGAGGTCTGGTCGAAGTACGGATCCGTCCCGGAAAAAAAATATCGTACCCCTCGTGGGATAATGCGCACGGCGCCAGCATCCCGCTCTCAATATGGAAGGTACAGGTCACCTGCTGTTGTGAAGATAACTGCTCCAGTAGTCGCTGTGCTCTGGATGACGCCATTTTACTGGACCTGATCATGGCGTCTCGACCCAGCAACCGCTCCTCGCCCGAAAGTCTGGAAATTTCTCGGGCAAAGGGCAACCCCGCCGCGGCCAGCAATCGACTGTCCTCGATATACAGGCCGGCGAGCGATGCGTTGAGCCATCTCGCCATGGTCACCAGTGACAACAGGCCGGCTTCGGTGACACTCAGCGCGTCCAGTGCGATTAAAATTCTGCGCTCAGTCTGCACGGTCATTACCCGGCGTATTATCGACTGAAAATTTTCGGGCGACTTGTATCCACGTTTCAATCTTTGCCATCACCTTGCCGTTCACGGAGTCAGCCGGATACTCATCCTGCTCATTGGGTTCACCCGCGGGCAGTCCCGTGAGTAGCGTGAGGGCCTCATCAATCGTGGAGATGGCGTAGATATGAAAGGCGCCCCGTTTAACGGCATCAATCACGCGTTGTTCCAGCATCAGGTGCTGGGTATTGGCAGCGGGCATCACCACCCCCTGGTCGCCGGTCAGCCCACGGGCGTCGCAGATATCGAAAAAGCCCTCGATTTTCTGATTGATGCCGCCAATCGCCTGAACCTGCCCATGTTGATTGATGGACCCGGTGACGGCGAGGGATTGCCTGATCGGGATGTCGGCTATTGCCGAGAGCAACACGGTGATTTCTGCCACAGAGGCGCTGTCGCCTTCAATCCCGCCATAGGATTGTTCAAAGACCAGGCTGGCGGTGACCGGTAGCGGTCGATCCCTGGCGTAGCGATTGGCGATAAAGGCAGAGAGAATTAACACGGCTTTTGAGTGAATATTGCCGCCCAGTTTTACCTCGCGCTCGATATCCAGTACTTTGCCGTGTCCGAGCCGTGCCTGGGCAGTAATGCGGGTGGGACGGCCAAATGCGTACTCACCGAGCTGGTAGACGGAGAGCCCGTTGATCTGGGCCGCGTGTTCGCCGCAGGTGTCCACCAACTGTATTTCCCTGAGGATGCTTTCATGGACCCGCTCCCTGAATTGGTCCATCCGCCTCGAGGCCGCCTCGATTGCGGCCTGGACATGCACGATGCCAATCTGTTCTGCATTGGCCTGCCCGGCAAAATAGTCACTCTCACAAAGCAGGTCCGTCAGGAGGTTGAGATGCAGGGGCAGTTTCTGTGCGTCCTCAAGCAGACGGGAGCCCTGCTCAATCACACGCGCCACGGCGCTCTGGTCGAGTGGTCGAATTCCCTTGCGGTGTTGCAGTGAGGCGATCAGTCGGGCGTAACCCAGGGTATTGGCATCGGTGCGGGGCAACTCTTCGGACAGGTCGGCGGGGACCTTAAAGAGCAGGTTAAAATCCGGATCGTATGCCTGCAGCAGGTAGTAGACGGTTCTGTCGCCCAGCAGGATAACCTTGATGTCCAGTGGTACCGGTTCCGGCTCAAGGGATTTGGTGCTCACCAGACTGAGTAACTGGTCGATCGACTCGATCCGTGCTTCCCGGGACTGTAGTGCGCGTTTGAGGGCATCCCAGGCAAAGGGGTTGGTGAGGACCTTAACGGCATCCAGTAGCAGGTAACCGCCGTTGGCGCGGTGTAGCGCACCGCCTTTTATCAGGGTGAAATCGGTGGTCAGAGTACCGTATTGCGCTTCGTGCTCGACCCGGCCCAGCAGGTTGATCAGGGAGGGGTTGTTTTCATAGACAATAGGCGCCGTGCAGGCCCCGCTGTTATCCACCAACACATTGACCCGGTACATCGGGAATTCGTGTACCCGGTTTTTCAGGTTTTCCGGGACACTGGAATGTTCCTCCTCTTCACGGAATGCATCCACATTTTCAATCACATCCTGTTTCACCAGAGCGAGGAACTCGACCACATCGGGGTAATCGGCGTAGCGGTTCTGCAGTTCCCTGAATATCTGGCCCACCGCATTCTGGACGATGGCCTGATTCAATTTTTTGAACTGCTCCCGGCTCTCCTTCACCCACATAGGCATTTTTTGAACAAGCTCTTTCAGTTCTTCCTTGAGCTCGTTAATTTTCTGTTCGATGGAAGTCTTTTTATCGTCGCTCAGGCCTTCAAACTCTTCCGAAGTAATGATTTTGTCATTGATCAGCGGCGCAAGGGTATAGCCAGTAGGTGTCTCGAGCATGGAAATATTCCGTGCTTTCGCTTTTTCTTTTAACGCTGAAAAGGCCTGTTGTTCCTGGTCGTTGAAGGCATCGCTAATGTCGTTAAGCCTGGCTTTGTATTCCGCGCTTTGAAACACACCGGGAATGGTCACCAGCAAATCTTCAATGCACTGTTCCATATCCTTGCGCAACTGTTGCGCCAGACCACAAGGCAGCTTTAACACTTTGGGCTGATGGGGCGCGCTGAAGTTATTGACGTAGCACCAATCGCTCGGCTTTGGCCGGTCAAATGCCTGCTGGTGCAAAAAATCCTGCAACATCTCGTGTTTGCCCATGCCGGAAGAGCCCAGCACGTAGATGTTGTAACCTTCGTGGCGAATCCCCAGCCCAAAACGCAGGGCATCGAGGGCGCGATCCTGACCATAGTAATTGTCGAGATGCTCGAGTTCGGTGGTATCACCGAAGGGCAGGGTGGCTGGATCACAATGCCGGTAGAGACTGTCGGCGGGTAAAGGCAATGGCTGTTTGTTATTCACTGATTACTCTCTGATGCGTCAAATCGGGTGTGAAAAAAAGTGGCTTTATGTTGGACGAGCCGGGTGTATTCTCAGTTTAGTGTCCGGATACACGGTTGACCATATTGCGTATGCCACAGCAGTTAAAGCACCCTTATACAGGCTTTATTGGCTCAGGGATGGGTGGTACCCAGATAGTCAGAAACAGGCGGCCGGGTAAGGCTATTGTTTTACCGGCCGTTTTTGCAGTTTGCGCTGCAGGGTTCGACGGTGCATGCCCAAGCGACGAGCTGTGGCGGAGATATTGCCGTCATTTTCTGCCAGAACCCGCTGAATATGTTCCCACTCAAGACGCTCCACCGAGGGCGGACCTTCGCTGATCCCGGTTGTCTCGGGGGTGGCATCGGTATCGAACGTCGCGAGGATATCCTCCACTGAGGCGGGTTTGCAAAGATAGTTCAGGGCGCCCAGTTTGATGGCCTCCACCGCCGTGGAGATACTGGAATAACCGGTGAGGATCAGCACCTCGAGTTTGGGATTGATCCGGATCAGCTGTGGTAGCAGATGAAGTCCTGACTCGGATTCCAGTTTAAGGTCCACCACAGCCCGGCGGGGATTGTGTTGCCGACACAGGTTCAGGGCCTCGGTGACGGTGCTGGCGGTGAGTACCTGATAGCCGCGGCGGGTCATGGCGCGCCCGAGAATACGGGTGAACGTGGCATCATCGTCCACGATAAGCAGATAGCGGTTATCGGGCATGGACATCCTGTATTGGCAGAATCACTTTGGTCTCGCTGCCGGATTCCCGACCGGGTTTGATGTCAACAGTGCCGCCGTAGCGTTGCAGTGTGGCCTGGGTCAGAAACAGCCCAAGCCCCATTCCCTCTGGTTTGCTGGAGGTAAAGGCGGTACCGAGTCTGCCCCGCAATTGTGGCGAAACACCGTCACCATAATCCTTGATACAGAGTTCAATGTGTTGCCGATCCCAGCGTACCTGTATATCAACCCGATCAGGGCTGGCATCGGCCGCATTGTTGAGCAGGCTGGTCAGTGACTGGGCGATGGTCGGGTGCAGGCGAGTGTGAATATCCGGCAGGTTATCCGGATAACGGATGTTGGCCTGTACGCCGGGACGCATCAGCTGCCAGCGTTCGAATAACCTATCAAAGTAATGGCGCAGGGCAATGTCTTCGCCGCCGTCGGCACTGCCTTCCGCAGTGGCCACCAGCTGCTTCAGGGTAAGTCGACATTGTTCAATCTGTTGCTGCAAGATGTTCAGATCGTCGTTTGAACCGGACTGGTCTGCCACCATTTCGTCCACCAGAATTTTCATGGTGTTGAGTGGAGTCCCCAGTTCATGGGCAGTACCCGCAGCCAGTGAACCGATGGCCAGCAGCTGTTCATCCCGCAGTTGATTTTCTCGCTGTATAGTCAGCTGTTCCTCCTGCTGTTTCAGGGTGCGGGCCATGCGGGTCACAAAATAGGTAATCAGCCCAGCGCTGACCGCGAAGTTAAGCCACATGCCAAGAATATGCAGATTGCTGACGCCGTCGTGATGATGGCCCGGTGCCAGGGCAGGAATGGGTAGGTAAAAGTTCAGCAGCCAGCTGTAGGCCGCCAGTGAAAGTATCGTGATGGCCCAGGTATAGCGCAGGGGCAATGTGGTTGCCGCAATGCTGATAGGCACCAGATAGTAGGAAATAAACGGGTTTGAGGCGCCGCCGCTGAAAAACAGCAGAGCAGTAAAAAACAGGATATCCACCAGCAAATGGCAGAAAAATTCCAGTTCGGTAATGACCGGGTAACGGAAGGTGCGCCACCATGTGGTGGTAATGACAATGGCGTAGAGGGCGAGAATGGCTCCCAGTACCAGTATAGGTAAACCGATATCCCGTATCTGACTAAAAAAAATGAGGGCCAGAATCTGGCCCCCAAGAGCGATGTTGCGGATGACACTCAGCTGGCGCAGGTTTTGCCGCGCTGCCGAGTGTATGAATGAATCAAGGGTGGGAGCCATGACCGGATATTACCAGAATGGTCAGGTTACCAGTGCAGGGTTGCTGACAGATAAATATTCCGGCCTGCCCCTGGCAACCGCTCTCCCAGGGCTATATCGCTGTCGCCATTGCGGTTGTAACCGGCCAGGTGATCCTCATAGCGGTTATCGAACAGGTTTTCCACGCCGCCGGACAGGATCAGTTGCGGTGTAAGCCGGTAACTGCCGGACAGGTTAAGTATCCCGTAGCCGGAAGTTTTTTCTTCCTGGTTAAAGTCGGACACCTTGTTCTGACTGGCGTAGAGCACCGATTCTAGGGCCAGCATGACGGCGCGCTGTTCATAAATCAGAGACAGGCGGTTGTTGAGGGGTGCCACCCGGTATAGGTCGTCGTCCTCGTCCCGGCGCTTGCCGCGCACGTAGCTGAGGTTGCCCTCCAGGCGCAGGGTGGTGGAGATCATGTAACCGTAGCCCATGTCCGCGCCGTACATCTTGGCATCCACGTTGTCGAACATCAGTGCCGCCTCACCACTCATCATGGTGCTGAGCATATTGGCGGTAGCGTTGTCGGACGGCACGCCCTGGATATAGTCATCGATGCGGCGGTAGAACAGTTGTGGTGTTGCCCAGGCCTTCGCAGTTTGCCAATCGATACCGACGGTGACCTCGTGGGCGGTTTCCTCGTCCAGGTCGAGATTGCCGATATAGTTGCGACCGTCCGCCAGGCCGCCGGTAGCCGCCAGGGGCAACCAGAGGTAGCGTTCCTGGTAGGAGGGCGCGCGGTTTTTACGCCCCAGACCCAGGTTCAGTGTGGTGTTATTGGTGAGGGGGCGGCTCAGGTTAAGAACCAGGTCAAGGTAGGTAAAATCTTCGTTCAGATCGCCGTTGTTGAAGGTCGTCGCTAGCATATTGGCATTCATTGCCATCATCCCCATCATACCGCTGGCGCCGACGGGGTCGCTGTCCATTTTTACACGGTTGACTCGCGCACCGGTCTTTACATGCCACTCGCCGATACTGCCTTCCCACTCGGTGAAAATACCGTAGGTATCCCGTTCCGCATCGTTGAAGTTGGCCAATTCAAACATCGCGTTGTTGGGGTTGGAAATGGTGGCAGTGTGCACCGTTTCGTTGCCGTCCGAGCCCACGGTTAGAAAGCCGCTGGCCATCGGCCAGCGGGCCTGCAGGGACCATGCAGTGTTGTGGGCGGTGGCATTGTTGGCACGATAACTCATCGGCGATGCCGGTGCTTCTCGCTGGGAGAAGTTATCCATCAGGTGGTCGACATGGTTGTAGGAGAGGTGACCGCTGATCACTATCTCACCGAGGGTGGTGCTGACATTGGCGCCCGCGGTGTCCCCGTCGATGTAATTGATATCCATGGGCAGGGCGGGTGTGCCTGTGTCCCGGGTGTCCAGCTCGCCGATGTAGATTTCGAGGCTGCTGTTGTCGTTGCGCCAGCCATAGCTGAGGTCGTATCGGCCCCGTCGGTACTGGCTGCCACCGATCTTGTCGTCGTCACCGACGCGAGTATCGTCGCCTTCGTCGTGGCTGAAAAGTGCTGACAGTTTGTGGTGATTGTTGGACAGTGTGGATTTCAGGGCGGTGTTGGAACCATCGCTGTTGCCGTTGAAGCGACTGGCAATGGAGCCGGAGAAAATAAAGTCGTCACTCTCGCCGAATTCGCCGCGGTCCAAAGTCGCGGTGATGTGCCCGCCGATGCTCTCTTGGGCGGCGCTAACCGGGGCGATGCCGCGATCCACCACAAGGGACTTCAACAGCAGTGGCGGCGTGTAGGTGAGCGGTGCATCCATAGCGTTGGGGCCGCCGGTGAGAGTCGGTGCGTGGTCGATGTGGATGCTGACACGATCGCCGTAGAGTCCACGGTATTGCGCGATTCCGGTTACCGGACCGTTGCTGTTGACGTTGGCGCCGGGTACCCGTTTTAGCAGTGCTGAAGTGTCCACCAGTGGCAACTCTCCAGGTTCTGTGTCCAGTGTCAGTCGGGTCGTGGGCTGTACGCCGGTCACTTCGATTTCTTCGGGGGTGGCGTGATCCGCCAGCGTCGGGGCGGTTAGGGTGCTCAGCAATAGCGTGGCTATAACGGGAATGTCGCGCTTCACGGGGCCTTTCTCCTGGGTCAAGTCGAATGGCCGGCATCTTACTGTGGAAGCAACCCTTTGGGGATGTGACAAATTGTCGCACTTGCTGGTCCGTAGCCTTCAATGGCGGGGGGTATTGAACCGGAAGTGATGGTGGATTGGAAATTCGCCATCACAGGTGACCGCTGCAGGCTACAGAAAGCTGCCAGTAATGAATGCCTTTGCCGACTTCTTCGGCGAGACCGGCGATTAGATTATCCACCTGTTGTTCAGGCAACAGGATTTCAAACTGCACCCGCTTCCGACGTCCACTGACCTGTTCGGCAATGGAGAGGCGGCCCTGTTCACCGTGGCCGTGCACTGGGTAGGAAGTAAAGCCGCCGACCTTTTCACAGGACAACAGGTAGTCCACCAGCTCCTCTTCCAGTTCGGGGGTGATATTGAGTACCAGCAGGACGTTCATACAAGGTCTCCTGACAGATTGTGGTCAGTGCTGTGAAAAAAATAGCGATAGATCACCGGTAGCAGGAACAGGGTCAACAGGGTGGAGCTGATCAGCCCTCCAATCACCACGATGGCCAGGGGCTTTTGTAATTCAGAACCGGGGCCGCTGGCTGCCAATAGAGGCAACAGACCAAAAGCACAGGTGCTGGCAGTCATCATGACCGGGCGCAGGCGTCGCAGTGCGCCCTGTTTCACTACCTCGGCCATGGGCAGCCCCTTCGCTTGCAGGTAATTAAAGTGAGACATCATCACCACGCCGTTCATCACCGCGATACCGAGCAGGGCAATAAAACCCACCGAGGCGGGAACCGACAGGAATTCGCCGGTGAGCCACAGGGCCAGCAGGCCGCCGGTGAGGGCGAAGGGGATGTTGGAGAGGATGATGGCGGTTTGTTTCAGGGAGCCGAAGGTAATGAACAGCAGCAGGGTGATCAGACCCAGCGCCACCGGCACCACCAGCGTCAGCCGGGCAGCGGCTCGCTGCTGGTTCTCGAACTGGCCGCCCCAGGCCAGGGAGTAGCTCTGGGGCAGGTCGATATCTGCGGCGATGGCGGCCTTGGCCTCATCGACGAAGCCCACCAGATCGCGTCCCTCCACATTGGTGCGCACCACTGCAAAGCGCTGACCGGACTCGCGGGAAACCCCAACCGGTCCTTCGATACGGCGGATATCTGCCAGCTCTGCAAGGGGAATGGTGCCGCCGTCAACCAGGTTGATGCGGCTCCGTTGAAGTTGCATCACGCCGTCCCCTTGGGGTTTGTGATAGCGCAGCATCAATGGCACCCGGGCGGTGTGTTCAATAATGTTGCCCAGGGGCAGTCCCTCTATTTCCGCCCGCAGGCGATTCTGCAGGGCTTCCACGTCAATGCCCAGCATGCCGGCCCGCTGGCGGTTCACGCTCACCTGCAGGTACTGGGCTCCCTCGTTAATCGTGGCAGTGGTATCCACGGCGCCGTCGATGGTCTCCACCCGCGCGGAAATAGCTTGGGTCAATTGGTTTAAAGTGGCCAGATCCGGGCCGAACACCTTGATGGCGATGTCGCCCCGGGAGCCGGTGAGCATCTCCGAGACGCGCATGTTGATGGGCTGGGTGAAGCCGTAGTTGATGCCGGGAAAGCGCTCCAGTACCGCGCGCAGTTTCTGCTCGATTTCCGCCTTGCTGTCGGCCTGCCATTCCGCCATCGGTTTCAGTTGCAGGAACACGTCGGTTTCGTTGAGGCCCATGGGGTCCATGCCAATTTCATCAGAGCCGCTGCGGGAGACGATGCGCTGAATTTCCGGCACATTACTCAGCAGTTCCTTTTCCACCTGTTTGACGATGCGGGTATTGTTTTCCAGATTGATGGAGGGAATCGATTCCAACTGCACGATGATGTCGCCCTCATCCATGGTGGGCATGAAGGTTTTGCCCACCAGCGGGAACACCAGCACCGATACCACCAGCAGTGCCGCGGAACCGCCCACCAGCCAGCGCGGTTTGGCAAGCGCCTTGTCCAGCAGTGGTTCATAGGCTCGCAGTAACTGACGGCTGAGCCAGGGTTCGCGTTCACCGCCCTTGTTGATCATGAAGGATGCCAGCACCGGGATGGCGGTGAGAGACAGCGCCAGGGATCCCACCAGAGCGAACACGATGGTCAGGGTCACCGGGCCGAACAGTTTGCCCTCCAGCCCCTGCAGGGTCAGCAGTGGCAGAAACACGATGACGATGATGGCGACACCGGAGGTGACCGGCACCGCCACGTCCTTTACTGCCCGGAAAATGATGTGCAGGCGGGGCAGGGGCGTGCCGCCGTTTTTCTGTCGCGCCTGCTGTTGGCCCTCTTGTCGGGATAGTGCCGAGACAATGTTCTCGACAATAACGATGGCGGAGTCCACCAGCATGCCGATGGCAATCACCAGGCCGCCGAGGCTCATCAGGTTGGCGGACATGCCCATGCGGTCCATCATGAAAAAGGTGAACAGCGCTGACAGGGGCAGGATCATTGAGACAGTTACCGCGGCGCGCCAGTTGCCGAGGAAGAGCACCAACAGAATCACTACCAGCACCACCGCTTCCAACAGTGCCAGGCTCACTGTGCCCACCGCTCGCTCAATCAACACGCTGCGGTCGTAGAATACATTGATGGCAGTGCCTTCCGGCAGGCTGGCTTGCAGTTCTGCCAGTTTGTCCTGTACGCCGGCCACTACGTTTCTGGCGTTGGCCCCGCTCAGGCCGATCACGAGTCCCTGTACCACTTCTTCCTCGCCATTGGCGGTGACCGAGCCGTAGCGCTCCAGGCTGCCGAGGGAAATGTCGGCAATCTGGCTGAGGGGAATGGACTGGCCGAGGGCGTTGTCGAGGCGAATGGCGGCCAGATCGTCCAGGGACGTGAGGGCGCCCGCTACCCGCACCAGGATGGCTTCCTCTCCCTGATCCAGTCGGCCAGCCCCGTCGTTGCGGTTGTTGGCCCGCAGGGCGACGACGATATCGGCGCTGGTTACCTGCATTTGAGCCATCGCTGCCCGGCGCGGCGCCACCTCATAGGTTTTGACAAAACCACCCAGCGCGTTCACGTCCGCCACGCCGGGCACCGTGCGCAGAGCGGGACGGATGGTCCAGTCCAGCAGGTAGCGACGCTGTTGCAGGGAGAGATTGTCGTTGTCCACGGTGAACATGAACATGTCACTGAGCGGTGTGCTCATGGGGGCCAGTCCCCCGCTGATATTGCCGGGCAGATCGCTCCAGATATTGTTCAACCGCTCGGTAACCTGCTGGCGGGCCCAGTAGATGTCGGTTCCCTCGGCGAAGTCCAGGGTGATGGCGCTGAGGGCGTATTTGGAAATGGAGCGCAGCACTGTCTGGTCGGGGATGCCGAGCAGTTCCACTTCGATGGGCTGGGTTATCAGTGATTCCACTTCTTCCGGGGTCATGCCCGGCGATTTGATAATCAGTTTTACCTGGGTGGGAGAGATATCCGGAAAAGCATCGATGGGCAGGTTCAGCATGGCTCTGCTACCGAAACCGATCAGCAACAGGGACAGCAGACTGATCAGCAGTCGCTGGCTGAGGGAAAACTGAATCAGGCGACTCAACATTATTCGGTGCCCCCGAGTCCCAGTTGGATACCTTTCAGCAGGGCGGCGCCCTCTACCACCAGTTCTTCGCCGGGGGAAATGCCTCCAGTGGCCAGGTAGTTATTGCCCATGGGTAACAGAGCGACAGCTCGGGCTTCAATGCCATTTTCACTGCGCACATAAATAGTGGTGGCATTGCCTGAATGGGTTACCGCTGCTGCGGGGACCAACACACCCCGGGCCAGGGGCGGCAGGGTAAGCATCAGGGTCTGGCCCGGCAGAGCGGTCTGTGATTGCTCCAGGGCCGCCATGATATCTACCATCTGGGTGGTGGGGTTTACGGCGGCATTCTTGTATTTGAGGATCGCCGTTCTGTCTGTGTCCGTCAGTTGCAGACGGTCACCCACTTCCAGGCTTGCTGCCAGCACTGCGGGTACAGCGGCTTCGAGCCATAGCTCGGAGTCCGCCTGCAGGGTGGCGACCGGGGTGTTGGCGGGCACCGCCTGTCCGGCATTGAACAGGCGTTCACTGAGTTTTCCTGCAGCCGGAGACTTGATCGGGTATTCACCGGGTTGCCGTTTGCCGCTGGGCAGCTGGGCCAGGTCTGTGTCAGTAAACCCGGCCCTGGTGAGTTGTTGCCGGTGGGATGCCAGGGTGAATTCCACCTGCTGTAGACGGCGTCGGGTTTGTTGTAGCCGCTGTCTGGCGATGATGCCTTCCTTGAACAGTTCGTTATCACGGTCGAATTCATAGCGGGCCTGTTCCAGGTCGTGGTGGGCTTTCAGCCAGGATTCCTCCACGGCCATCAGGCCCGGACTACTCAGGGTGACGATGGGTTGTCCGGCGCTGACAGCATCTCCCGGAACCCGGTGCCAGCGAGTCAGGGTGCCGCTGTAGAGAGCAATGGCCTGGGCGCTGTGTTCGGGGGAGTTGATGACCGTCGCGGGTATGCTGTTGCCGTCGCGCAAGTCGGCGCTGCGGGCGGGTTGGAAAACCAGCTTCATGCGGACCGCTTCATCCCGGCTCAGGGGGATGGCCTCTGCTTCTTCTGCGTTCACTTTGCCGCCGGTCATCAGTGCCAGAGACAGGGCCAGTGGCAGGGCGAAAGAGAACCGATTAGTGGTCAGTTCCGACGGTTCCTTGGGGGCTTTCATGGCAGTACTCCAACGGTTTGATTGAATTCGGAGGCCAGTCGCTGTTGATCCAGCTCCGTCAGTTGGTATTGCAGGCGACTCTCCCGGTACCGCCGCAGGGCTTGAATGGCGGGCAAAATGTCGGTTTCACCCAGGGAGAAGGCTTTCTTTGCCATCTGCCAGTGCTGCCGATGCAGCGCCTGCCGCTCCTTGCCCAGTTCAAGGGAGCGGCGGGTGGATTCCAGCTGGTGCTCCACCTCGTGCAGTTGTTGTTGCAACTCTCGGTGGGTCTGCATGACACGGACTTCCGCTTCCGTGGCGGCGAGGCGCGCGGCACTGCTTTTTGCGGAAATATAGTTGCCGCCGCCAAAGGGTACGGTGATGGCGATGCCGAGACTGTCGATATCCTCCTCGCCACTGCTACCGCGTTCCCGGCGCATGCCCATGAACAGGGTGGGGTTGCCGGCGCTATCGTGTCGCGCCAGTTGTGCCTGCAGTTGTCGGCTTTTCGCTTGATCCTGCAAGAAGCCCAGCAGAGGGTGCCCGGAGTCGATGACCTGTCGTTGGCTACGTTCTTCCGAGAAGGCCACTGACGGGCGCCGATGGAGACCGGTGACTATCTGGTAATTGCGTTGGGCATCCACCAGCGCCGCCTCACTGTCCAGCAACCGCTGCTCAGCCTCCAGCACCAGTCCCCGGCTTTGCATCAGCGCGGAATGGCGAACAGCGGTAGTTCAGGTCCTCGCCTACAAGGGAGATGAGCTCTATAACCAGGGCTCTGGCGTGGTGGTTGCTGATGGCGGCGTGATTATCACCAGTGCACACCTTCTTGAGCATGCTGACAAATATGTTGTCCTTGATAGTCAAGGGCAGAAACTGCAGGCCGTGATGGTCAAGGCGGACGCCGCCAGTGATATGGCAGTCCTGCGAGCGGCTTCTCTGACGTCTTCTCCTCTGATTTTTTCCCAAGATACAGCCTCGGACAAAGGCACGCTGGAGGTGGCTGGGTATTGGCACAAAACCGAAGAAACGCCACGTAGTACCTTTTTTGGATTTTCGAACAAGCCCAAGTTTGTTGCAGTGATTGTCCCAGAGCTGAAATGGACCAAAGCGCTGTTCGATACATCCCAAGAGGAAACTGGTTATGTGAAGTTGGTGACAGCTATGGGTCGCGGTGGCTATGGTGCCCCCCTGGTGAATCGCTGTGGTCAACTGTCTGGGGTGATCAGGAGCAAGCCAGGGGCAACTCTCAAAGAGCTTTGGCGAGCTCACACCCCTGTGGGTGCTACTGCTGTGCCACTCTCCCGTCTTGAAAGTTTTTTGGCCTCGCTATCTATTTCTCCACTTAAAGCGGATTCCCCTTGCCTAAGTGTCGTGGAGCAGCAGAAACTTGCTGAAGCCGCCAAACAGCAGGAAGTCGAAGCGGCTAAAAAACAGGCGAAGGAAGCGGAAGACGCAGCAAAAAAAGCCAAGGCTGATGCGGATAAAGCCAAGGAGGATACGCAACAAGAACGCCAAGCCCGCGAAGATGCGGAAAAAGAGCGAGAGGAGATCACGACCATTGTTGCTGATATCAACAGCAATGCAGAATTGATCGATTCGGAAAATGCCCATATCAAGAAGCAGAACCAAACATTGTTCTGGGGCGCTGTGGCTGCGATTGTGATCGGGGTGCTAATTGCGGTATTACTGTTAATCAAGCGCCGCAAGGACTTGTCTGTTGCTAGCAAAGCCCTGTTGGCGGCATCCGCCAGTTTTGGTGACTGCCGTTTTGAAGGCCGTGACTCTTCTAACGCGCCCATTGCTTTTCTGGTGCTGGGTAAAGATCTGATGCAGCGTCAGAATGGCCTAGTCGTGGGGCGGAATCCTGAGCTAGCGCAAGTAGTGATTGCCGATGACACGGTGAGTCGACAGCACGCCCAACTTTATATTAAAGAAAATTATTTGCATATCAAAGACTTGGGATCAACAGGTGGTACCCGGGTCAACGGTGTGGCTGTGTCGGAGGAAGGCGCGGCACTGATTACCGGAGATAAAGTCGATTTTGGTCAGGTGCAGTGCACATTGACAGTTTTGGAGCGCACGAAGTCGTGATGCTAATCAACGAGCGCAATAAAGTAGCTACCGTATTCAGTGTTGCCTGTCTTATTGGTGTCGTTCTGTTCTTGGCCGGAGGGCGTTTGGCTTTTGCAGGTAAGACCTACGAAAATCATGTGGTCAAGGTTAATGTTCTCACCGTGGACCGCAAAGGTAATGTCGGTATGGGACATGGTACGGGTTTTGTGATCAACGATGAGGGACATATAGTTACCAACTGGCATGTGGTGAACAATGCAGCTGCTATTTTTGTCTTACGGGATGGTCAGCGTATTGATGCCATGCAGGGATTTGATGTGGCGAATAAATTTGTCGGAACCAATGTGGAAGACAATCCCTGGACATCGAAAGACCTCGACTTGGCTATCCTCAAAGTCAAGCCAGAATACTGGAACCAATTAAATTTGGAGCCAGTGACTCTAGCCAATCAACGACCGCTACAGGGCAGTATAGTGGCAACCCAGGGCTATCCGGGTATTGCCGATCAGACGGCGGTAAAATCTCAGGACATTACCGCCTATTCAACCTATGCCGCGCACAATCTTGCCCGGATTATCGAGGGTGGTCGGTGGTCTGGTACCGAACAAAACATTGTGCAGTTGCTGCACACTATTCCGACCTCTGGGGGAAACAGTGGTGGCCCCGTTTTTGACGAGTGCGGGAGGGTGGTCGGTGTACACAGCGCATCTCCTACGGAGACTGCACGCCTGTTTGACTCGAAGGGCCGTCAATTGGACGCGATGGGTGTGGTTTCCAACGCTGCCTATGGGCTGGCCTCAGATATTTCAGAGTTGATCCGGGTTTTGGACAGTAAGGGCATAAAATATTTTCTTGATGAAAGTGTCTGTTACTCCAAACAGGATCTGTACGAAGAAGAAAATAGAAAACTTTCCAAAATACTACAATTTTCTCTCTATTTTGGTGGTGCGGCACTGGTCATCATTGGCATTATTCTGGTTCATCTGTTGCGAAGCCCGGCTGCGCGGCAACAGATTAGTCATGCGGTGGAAAGCTATTCTCGCTCACTTCGTGCCTCTCGTCCCCAGTCGAAGTCTCCTTCTGCCGGTGCAGTGCGCTCTTCCCAACCGGCGGCGACTGTGCTGGATGCTCCCAAGATAAACCTGATTCTGGATGGGTATGGAGCAAACCGGCAACGTTACCGCTTGGTGATAAGCGGAGATCAGTTATATCGAGGTGATGTGGTGGTGGGCCGCAGCCCTGATGATTCTGCCTATGCCGTTAACGAAGACAGTATTTCCCGTCGGCACTGTGCTTTCTATGCACAAGGTAATAATCTCTATGTCCGGGACATCAATTCCACCAATGGTACATTCGTAAATGGCAGGCAGCTTTCATCAGGTGAAAGTGTACCGTTGGAAAATGGCGCGGAAGTCAGGTTGGGTGGTGTGAAATTTAAGGTGATTTCCGGTTAATTTTGATGATGAGTGGAGATGGAGAAAAGACATGAAACTGAAAAGGAAAGCCTTGGTCAGTGGCGTTGTAGCAGTATCCTTGACTCTGGGGGGGTGTGCTTCTATGACGGAAGAACAAAAGGCTTCCTGGGGCAAGGTAGCCGGTGCAGTGGGTGGCGGTGTGATTGCGGAAAAGCTCTCAGAGGATATGGATAACGATGCCCTTCGCGCGGCAGCCATCCTCGCTGGTGCGGCGGCAGGTGCTTATATTGGTGACCAGTTTGCCAAAGTGTTGAGCCGGCGTGACCAGGAAAAGTTGTTTGCTGCTCAGCAACAAGCGGCTGGAACTGGTCAGAGAGTCACTTTTTCCGGTGATGATGGAGTCACCGGTCAGGTCAGTGTGCTTGACGACCAGCCTGTGAGCCGAGAAGAAAAAACGGTTAAGCTTAAAGTGTTGAAGCAGAAAGTAGAGCAGACTCCACCGCTGAGCTTGATCGGTGCACCCTACAGTCCGAAGAGTGTTACTAATGTGCGCAGTGGCCCCGGGACGGACTATAAAATAGTTTCCCAGTTGGCCGGGAACCAATCGGTTCAAGTGATTGGTGAGGCCCTGCCGGATAAAAAGTGGTACCTCATTTCCCAGCTCCCTGATGGCACTGCTGGAGGTTATGTGTACCGTCCATTGATGTCCCCATCGAACCAGCCGGTAAGTTATGCCCAGGCTTCCACGGAATCTGTATCCGAGGTAAAAGTACAGGCCAGCAGTGTTTGTAAAACAGTCAGACAGGAAGTGACCACAGCAGATGGAACTATTACAGAAGATTTGCGGGTCTGTCAGCAGGGCGATGGTACCTGGAAGCTGGTTTAGGCTATTAACTGAAGAATGCGTATGAGCTTGATAGGAATCTTTCTTCGTAACCCCGTTATCCACTGGCAAGTCACTGCATTTTTTTCAACGCTTCTGCTTTTATTGACAGTTAGCCCGGTACAGGCCTCGGAGCGTCTACTGATGTCTCACGCAGGAATGGAGGCTTTCATGCTTACACTTGATTGTCGCTCAAAAAATGAGGCGACCCTGGAAATTCGTTCATCGACTCCGGACGTTTTTGATGGTGAGCGGATCGAGCTACAGCGCTTAATCGGGCAAGTCAGGGCTGTGGTTAGCATAGAGTGCCCTTCCATTCAGCGTATAACAGCCAAAGGAACAGTACGTCGACAACTATACTTTGCCGGTGCTACCGAGAAGGCTTGGGGCTGGCGAATTATCGGCCTTTTTGCACCATTAAACGAAGGTTAGGATCTTTCGGAAAACGTGATGGAGAATAGCAATTTCACTACTGATCAGTCATCCTCCCAAGTCCTGCCGGCGGGATACGAACTTGATGAATATGTGATCGAGCAAGAAATTGGTGCTGGTGGTTTTGGTATTACCTACAAGGCCTATGACAAGCAGCTTGATCGTTATGTGGCCATCAAAGAGTATTTTCCTTTTAACCTTGCTTCCCGTGATGAGGGAATGCATGTCTCTCCGAAGACTCGGGTCGCTCAGGATGTGGATGAATATCAATGGGGGTTGAGCCGTTTTATTCAGGAAGCGCGGACACTGGCGCTTTTCGAACACCCCAGCATCATCCGGGTGATCCGTTATATCGAACGCAACAGTACTGCCTACATCATCATGGATTTTGCCGTGGGGCGCGATGTTTCGGAAGTTTTAAGAAGGGACGGCCTGTTGTCGGTGGAGCAGTTGAAAGACATTTTACTACCGATTGCTGAAGGTTTGGCGGCGGTACATTCTGCTGATATGTTGCACCGGGATATCAAGCCGGGCAATATTCGTTTGCGGGATAACGGTACGGCAGTGTTGATTGATTTCGGGGCTGCCCGGCAGGCCATCGGGGTTCGCTCCCAGTCCATCTCAACCATTCTGACTCCGGGTTATGCGCCGATTGAACAGTATTCAACTCGGGGAAATCAGGGCCCCTGGACGGATATTTATGCACTGGCTGCCGTAGGCTACGTTTGCCTTACCGGAGAAAACCTATCCCATTATGAGGCAACTGAACGAATCCGAAATGACCAGCTCCCCAAGTTGGTAGACCGTATAAAGAGCATTGATACGGCTTTTTTGCATGCGCTGGATTGGGCCCTGAGTCCTGAGGAAAGTGATCGGCCACAGACAGTCAGTGAATGGCTCGAGGTCATAAGAGGTGGGGTCCTCCCCACTCTGGATTCATCGTCAGTGGATGATCAGGCAACAGTCCGGTTATCTTCTCCCGCGGTGGATGAGTCGGTTGACAAGCGTGGGAAAAACTCCAAAAACACGAATAATCAAGGAGAAAAAAAATCCTTCCACTGGGGTATGGTGGCTGTGACGTTTGGAGTTGTGGTTGGTTTTGTCATGTTTTTCATGGCATCGGGACTGGATAAGTCGGAGTCCGATCATCGGATTGTGAAGAATGCACCAGATAGTACGGTAAGTCATGATGAGGGAGTAGCTGAAAACCGCACTGAACCATCTGAGCCGGATCCGTCAGCGGTGAGAGCACGGGTGGTGGACAGTAAGCCCAGAGCACCTGCCGCTGCTTCTAAAGATTCTGTTCAGGATGATCGTGATTTTGAAATTGCCAAGCAGATCAATACAACAGAGGCATTTGAGATTTATTTGCGGTTACATCCCGATGGCCGTCATCGGGAAAAAATTAGCGCTACCCGACAATAAACTTTTTCAGGAGAATCAGCATGTCAAATGATGATGGAAATGACCGAGGTTTTTTTAATAACCCGACTAGACGGGTAGGAGGGGCAACGGATGTGACTGTGAAAAAGAACCCAGCCGATTCCTCACCCTCTTCTCCAGCTGCGGAAGCCACTATTTCCGGTGGGTTGGCGGGTGATCTGAATCCGGTAACGCGCCGGGTTCGACCGGGTGCCGGTGGTGAAGAGGTCTCGTCCACTCCTGTTTCCAGCGGTACTGCCTATCACCCTGAATTTGTGGTGGGGTGGTTGGTGGTGGTCGATGGTCCGGGGCGGGGTATGAGCCGCCCTCTTGGTTATGGGATGAATCCGGTTGGTAGAGAGGAAAGTAATGGCGTAGAACTGAACTTTGGCGATGAAGAGGTTTCTCGCAAGGCTCATTGTCTGATCGCCTATGATCACAAGAACAAAAAGTTCTATATCCAGCATGGAGGTGGTCAGAATCTCACCTATGTTGGTAACGAACCGGTGCTGTCCTCCTGTGAGTTAAACAAAGATGCCATGATTTCTCTGGGGAATACCACATTAAAGTTTATAAAGCTCTGTGGTGATGGCTTTGATTGGGAGTAACCCTCCATTGATGATGGGCTATTGCTCATGAAGCTTGATATCCACGGAGAGGCTATTCAGGGCGCTCGTCACTACCAAGAAGACTGCTTTGAAATCTGCGTAGAGGAGGTGTCTGATCCTGAGGGATGTCTGGTAGTGTTGTGCGATGGTATGGGGGGGCACAAGGGCGGAGCTGTAGCCAGCTCAGTTGCCGCCACCGCATTTATCAATCATTTTTTGACTCTGTCAGGACTCCCTCCCACCGAGGCGTTACAGTTATCACTAGATGCAGCGCACCAGGCCATACGAAATGAAATCGCTGAGCAGGGTGCACCGCCCGAGATGGGAACCACTCTGGTTGCAGTCTATGTCGTTGGTAACGATGTTCATTGGGTGAGTGCCGGGGATTCCCACCTTTACTATTATCGCAAAGGCAGGCTCGAGAAACTCAACCAGGATCATTCCATGGCTGCAGTACTTGATGAGTTGGCCGAGATTGGTCGTATCAGTCCTGAGGAAGCAAGAATGGATCCTCAGCGTAATGCCTTGAGAAGTTGCCTGTCTGCTGATGATATTTCGTTGATGGATTTGCAAAGCCGGGAGGGGCTGTTGAGGCCAAGTGATAAACTATTCTTGGCCTCCGATGGGCTGGATACCCTTGAGGGCCATGAGATCGAAAAGTTGGTGACCAAATACAAGCGTAAAACCTCGTCTCTGCTGGTATCCAAGCTCCTGAAAACAGTGGAGCAGGTCAACAAGCCAAACCAGGATAACACGACAATTGTTATCATCTCCGCCAAAGGTAATTCCTGGTTTTGACATTGTCGCTCAGGAATTGGTTTTGATCGTTTAAGGCCGAGTACGTCCTTAGGGGAGAACTCGCAGTCATATTCAACAACACACAGCTTTTGGAGACATTGTGGCTGGTTTTTTTGCGAGTGTGCCTGCTGTTGAGTAGCATTAGTCAGTAGGGGACTAATATCGGGCTTTTCTTCTATTCCCTTGTAGGTGGTTTACATTGCTATCTTCCAATAGCGCTCGACTATATACCTGAATTATTCCTATTAGCCGTATCAACGCAGCAACAACAGCGGAATTTTTGAATTGATCAGCATCCGCTGGGTCACACTGCCAAACAGCAGTTCACGTATACGGCTCTGGCCGAAGGCACCCATGACAATCAATTCGATGTTGTTTTCCCGGCAATATTGTTCGAGTTGTGGCTGAACATTGCCATGCAAACTGGTGGAAACCACGTCCAGTCCGGCATCTTGCAAGGTGGCGGCAGCTTCTTCCAGTTGTGCCGAGGGAATATCCGCTGAGTCGCTGACATGTACGATGTGGCAGGTCAGTCCCCGGTAAAGGGGGCTGAGGCTCACCATATCCAGTGCCTTGCGGGAGGCCTCGTTGCCGTCATAGGCAATCATGATACGCTGTGGTGGCTGCTCGAACGGCCGGTTAACCACCAGTACGGGACGGTGCATGGCACGAATCAGACTTTCTAGGTGCGCACCCAATTGTTTTTCCTGATGTTCGTGCTCCTCGCCGCGAACGCCCACCACCAGTACCCGGATTTCTTCTTCCATTTCCACCAGAGTTTCTTCCAGGCTGCCGTGGCGCTGCAGGGTCTCCGGCGTGCTGCTGCCCATCGATATTGCGCGTTGGTGGGCACTTTGCAACATCAGCTTGCCCTGCTCCAGCAAGATCTTGCTGCGGCGTTCTTCCATGCTGGTGAGTTCTTCCAGCAATTCTTCCCGGCTGCCGAGGCCGATACTGCCGCTGAGATCCATCAGCGGCGGGGTCTCGCGGTGTTCAATATTGTGCAGCAGCTTTAGCGGTGCACTGAGCTTTTGGGCCACCCAACTGGCGTAATCCGTGACCGATTCCCGGTAGGTGGAGCCATCAATACAGGCCAGAATGGTCCGTCTGTGATTATTGTTATTCATTAATGTCCCCCGAGTACCTTGTCGATTTCTTCCGGCTTGTCAAACACACCAAAGCGGTCGACGATGGTGGATGTAGCGTCATTGAGACCAATTAACTGCACATCGGCACCATCGCGACGGAATTTGATCACCACTTTGTCCAGAGCGGACACTGCCGAAATATCCCAGAAATGGGCGCGGCTCAGATCAATGATGACCTTGTCCAGCGCTTCCCTGAAATCGAAACAGGCATTGAATTTATCGGCCGAGTTGAAAAACACCTGACCCACCACCCGATAGGTGCGAGTGTTGGCCTGATCATCCAGTGTCGAAGTCACATACATAAAATGACTGACCTTGTTGGCGAAAAACAGTGATGCCAGCAAAACCCCGACCAGCACACCATAGGCGAGATTATGGGTGGCCACAACTACCACGACAGTAGCCATCATCACGATATTGGTGGAGATCGGATGCTTCTTCAGGTCGGTAATTGACTGCCAACTGAAAGTGCCGATAGACACCATAATCATCACGGCTACCAGTGCCGCCATGGGAATAAGGGACAGCCATGGGCCGAGAAACACCACCATGATAATCAGAAGCGCCCCTGCAGTGAGTGTGGACAGACGGCCGCGGCCACCGGATTTTATATTGATTACCGACTGGCCAATCATTGCGCAGCCCGCCATGCCCCCCAGTAGGCCCGCACCGATATTGGCGATGCCCTGGCCCTTACACTCGCGGTTTTTGTCACTCGGGGTATCAGTGAGATCGTCCACAATAGTGGCAGTCATCATCGATTCCAGCAGGCCCACAACCGCCAATGAAACAGAGTAGGGCAGGACAATCATCAGGGTGTCGAGATTGAGTGGTACCTCTGGCCAGAGAAAGATCGGCAGCGTATCGGGTAATTGACCCATATCGCCCACCGTGCGGATATCCAGACCAATCAGCAGGGCGACTCCCGTCAGCACCACTATGCAGATCAGGGGTGAGGGGATCGCTTTGCCGATCACCGGCAGCAGCGGGAACAGGTAGATAATACCCAGACCGGCAGCAGTCATCGCATAAACGTGCCAGGTGACGTTGGTCAGCTCCGGCAATTGCGCCATAAAAATCAAAATAGCCAGCGCATTCACAAATCCGGTCACCACCGAGCGCGAAACAAAACTCATCAGGTTGCCGAGTTTCAGGTAACCGGCGGCAATTTGCAGCACCCCGGTCAACAGCGTCGCCGCCAGCAGATACTCCAGGCCGTGTTCCTTTACCAGTGTCACCATCAACAGCGCCATGGCCCCGGTGGCGGCCGAGATCATGCCGGGTCGACCGCCGACAATGGAAATGATCACGGCGATACAGAACGAGGCGTAGAGCCCCACCTTGGGATCAACCCCGGCAATAATGGAAAAGGCAATCGCTTCGGGAATCAGGGCCAGGGCAACCACAATCCCGGCCAACAGGTCAGCGCGGATGTTGCCCAGCCATTGTTGGCGGGTGGAGTGAAATAACATAACAATAATTCCTGGTGTTTTTTCGGGATAGTTCTTTTTTGGGATAGCGCATTCCTGAGGGAGGCAAAATGGCTCTACCCACTATTCGGGATCAAAGTTTTCAAGAAACAGAGGGGCGGTGGTGGTTTGCCAGCCGCCTGAAAAGCGCAGTGCTCGGTATTTCTCTGAGTGAAATGGGCTAATATCGCCCCGGGTATAGCGTGTGCAGATGACTGATAAGCGTAATGTCAGGGTGGCGTGGGTATCTGATTAAAACGCATTGGCTGGCCTGGTTCGAAGCGGGCGCGCATTATAGCTTTCTGTCAGGCATTGGCAATGCCTGTGTTGCCTGCTTGCCGGACAGCAATGCGTCAGCGGTATCAACCTGGTTTCACCCGGGACCTTGTTCGACAGTCCCGGAAGCCCCCTCCGGCCCAGCGGGTCCTCAGGGCCGGAGGGTATGGTAGATCCTTCCTCGTGTAAGTGAACCTCGCGAAAGCGAATCATTCGCCATTTCAGGTAGGCGGTTGTCCACCATAGTCCTCGACAGGTGGGTTATCCCATCACGTGAAAGCTGCCTGCGTTCAACCACATATGGGCGGCAATGCTGGCCGCGTAGCCGAGCAGAATTACCGGTGCCCATTTCAGGTGACCCATGAACGTATAGTAGCCCCGGGCCTGGCCCATTAATGCCACTCCGGCCGCCGAACCAATCGACAGCACACTGCCCCCGACGCCGGCAGTGAGCGTGATCAGCAGCCAGTGGCCGTGGCTCATTTCAGGTTCCATGGTCAGTACGGCAAACATCACTGGAATGTTGTCGATAACGGAGGAGGCGAGCCCGAGTGAGATGTTTGCATAGGTTGCGCCCAGATCGGTATACAGCGTTGTGGACAGCATATGCAGGTAACCCATATAGCCCAGTCCACCGACACAGACCACAACGCCATAGAAAAACAGCAGCGTGTCCCACTCTGCTCGAGCGACTCTGCTGAATACATCAAACGGCACAACGCCGCCGAGGCGATTGAGTGCTTCCTGGTCGCCTTGCTGCAAGGCTATGGCTCTCTTGTTCTCCAGGGATCTGGGCAGTGTGCGGCGCAGAAAATAACCAAAAAATTGCAGATAGCCCAGGCCGGTCATCATGCCCAACACCGGCGGCAAATGCAGCAGACTGTGGCAGGCCACGGCAGAGGCTATGGTGAGCAGAAACAGGGCGATAATGCGGCGTGCGCCACGCTTCATCTCCACGGCCTCATAGACAGTGTCGGGTTTGTGATGTTGTACAAAAAAACTCATGATGACTGCGGGAATCAGGTAGTTCACCAAGGATGGGATTAGCAGGGTAAAGAATTCATTGAATTTGACAATGCCCGCTTGCCAGACCATCAGGGTGGTAATGTCGCCAAAGGGACTGAAGGCCCCGCCGGCGTTGGCGGCAATCACAATATTGATACAGCATAAATTGATGAAGCGGCCGTTACCCTCGGCGACCTTCATGACCACCGCGCACATCAGCAGGGCCGTTGTGAGGTTATCCGCAATCGGAGAAATAACAAATGCCAGACTGCCGGTTATCCAGAACAGCGACCTGTAACTGAAGCCTTTGCGTACCAACCAGGCCCGCAGTGCATCAAAAACGCGGCGCTCCTCCAGGGCGTTGATATAGGTCATCGCCACCAGCAGGAACAGCATCAGTTCGCTGAACTCCAACAGGGTATGACGAAATGCATCCCCTGCCTCATCTGGCATGCCGTTGGCAACATAGCTGATACCGATCAATACCCAGATAATGCCTGCGGCAACCAGCACGGGTTTCGACTTGCGCAAATGCAGTTTTTCTTCACCCATCACCAGAATGTAAGCCAGTGTAAAAACCACCAGGGCCACCAGGCCGGTCGTTGTGCCGGTTAGGTCGATAGGGCCCGCGGCGGCAAAGGCAGCGTTGGGAAGGAAAAAGAGCAATAGGCTGAATAGCAGTGATTTGACGCAAGCGGTCCGTGTCATGTTCAGGAATACCTCGGCATATGTGGCAATAGTGGTTGGGGTCGTGCGGGGTTCTTCCAGGGTGCGCCGCTGGCGCGTGCGATCCGGCGGGAAGGTGGGCGACTTTACCAGAAATGATCAATTGATTCATCGTCCGAAGGGGCGTTTTTTTGCCCGTAGACAGCCATCTGGCTTATTGGCTGTGGCTGTTTAACAAACTTTTGATGCAGATCAGCCTGGTGCCGGACCCCGTGGTAAAAAGTTGATGTCTCTGGATGATGTTTTGACTTGCCCCGGGAATGACCGGGTGCCAAGTGTGATGGTTATTGTCTGAAAACTGTAACGGCTGGCCAGTTTGAAAACCCTGTTATTCCGCTGCTCAATTTATCACCCCTTTCGTTTATAGCGGAGGGGCATTCAGATACAATGGGGGGCTTTTTATTGTTTAGAAAACGCGTTTATTAACCGGTCACAGGCAGGAATCAAGCAGTATGGGTGATAGCAGTTTATCCAATGAAATCAATAAGAGGCGCACGTTTGCTATCATCTCGCACCCCGACGCCGGCAAAACCACCATCACCGAGAAGCTGCTTTTATTCGGCAACCTGATTCAGGTGGCGGGTACCGTGAAAGGCAAAAAAGGCGATCGCCAGGCGACTTCCGACTGGATGCAGATGGAGAAGGAGCGCGGGATTTCCGTCACTTCGTCGGTGATGCAGTTTCCCTATCGGGACGCCATGGTCAATCTGCTGGATACCCCCGGCCACGAAGACTTTTCCGAGGATACCTATCGCACGCTCACGGCGGTGGACTCGGCACTGATGGTGATTGACGGTGCCAAGGGTGTTGAAGCCCGGACCATCAAACTGATGGATGTCTGCCGACTACGGGACACGCCGATCATTTCTTTTGTCAACAAAATGGATCGCGACATTCGCGACCCTGTCGATTTGCTGGATGAAATTGAAGCGGTCTTGAAAATTACCGGCGCACCGATTAACTGGCCGATTGGCATGGGACCGGATTTCAAGGGGGTGTATAACCTCTATACCGACACGATCCACGTGTTCAGGCCGGGCCAGGGGCACACCATTCCGGAGGACATTCAGATTGTGGGAATCGACTCCGATGAGGCCACGCAATTGTTGGGTTATTACGTGGATGATATCCGCGAGCAAATCGAGCTGGTGCGCGGTGCGACCCACCAGTTCGATCTCGAGATGTTTCTTGCCGGGCAAATGACGCCGGTGTTCTTCGGTACCGCCCTGTCCAATTTCGGTGTCCGGGAAATGCTGGACCACTTCGTGCAGTGGGCGCCACCGCCGCAACCCCGCGGTGCGGTGGAGCGGGTGGTGGAACCCGATGAGCAGCAGTTCACCGGCTTCGTGTTCAAGATTCAGGCGAACATGGACCCGAGGCACCGGGATCGCATCGCTTTCATGCGGCTCTGTTCCGGTAAATATACCCAGGGCATGAAGATGCGCCACGTGCGGCTGGGCAAGGAAGTCCGCATTGCCGACGCGGTGGGCTTCAAGGCTGGCGAGCGAATTGCCGTGGAGGAGGCGGTGGCCGGGGATATTATCGGTCTGCACAATCACGGCACCATCCAGATCGGTGATACTTTCACCGCGGGCGAAGATCTTAAATTTACCGGCATCCCCCATTTTGCACCGGAACTGTTCCGGCGTATTCGCCTGCGCGATCCGATGAAGATGAAGCAGCTTCAGAAAGGCCTGCAACAGTTGTCGGAAGAGGGCAGCACCCAGGTATTCTTCCCGATCCAGAGTAACGATATCGTGGTTGGCGCGGTGGGCCAGTTACAGTTCGATGTGGTGACCTACCGTCTCAAGGACGAATACGGGGTGGAAGCGGTCTATGAACCGGTCAATGTATATACGGCGCGCTGGATTGAATCCGACGACAAGAAAAAAATCGACGAGCTGAAGCGCAAGGTGCCGGAGGGCATTGCAGTGGACGGCGGAGGCCATCTCACCTATCTGGCGTCTACCCGGGTCAATCTGTCACTGACCGTCGAGCGCTATCCAGAGATTGACTTCAGGGCCACCCGGGAGCTCTGATCGATTGCCGGATGGGACTTTTTGAACGATCGGTCGTCATTTTTGAGCAATCCCTGGCCATTGCCCGTCATCACCGGTTGTAATAGTCTGAGTGCCATCGAACGGATGGGGAAATACCATGGATAACCGCCGCAAAACGGTCGTCATCAACAGCCGGTTTCAGTACCAGTATGCACTGCTCGCAGCCGCAGTCGCCGTGCTGTTGGTCAATCTGACCATTATCGCCCATGCCCTGCTTGCCGGCCCGCCGGGCCTGCTGCTCGGGGGCTGGAATATTCTGCTGGTGGCGGCGTTGGAAGTACTGCTGATCGGCGGTGTCTGGTGGGGCAGTCTGGTGTCGAGTAATCGTATTGCCGGCCCGGTCTTTGTGCTGGTTCGCCAGGCAGAAGCGCTGGCAAGTGGCGATTTTACGGCCAGAATTCGTTTGCGTAAGCGGGATGTTTTTCAGCCCGAGGCGGAGGAGATCAACCGGAGCTTTGATATCCTGCAATTGCGTTTGCAGCGATTGAAACATCTGGTTGGTGAGTTGGAAAAACTGCCTGCCAGTGAGCCGGTCGGTCCGGAAAAAATTGCCGAGCTGAGGGCCGAGCTCGATCAATTCAAGACAACCTGATGCCATTATCCGGACGAAAGCCGATATCAATAACCCGAGGGCCTGCCGATTCCGATCCGGCAGGTAACGCCAGCGTTGCCTGACCTGTCGGTTTTTCTATTGCTCACTGCCATCGCTTTTGTGGCCGGTTTTATTTCCTCCATGGCCGGTGCGGGTGGCATGCTGACTTTGCCTGCCCTGCTCTGGGCAGGGCTGCCGCCCATTACTGCCCTGGCAACCAACAAGGTTCAGAGTACGCTGGGTACACTCTCCTCGGCCTGGAATTTTTTTCGCAAGGGGCATCTGGAACTGAGACCACTGTTGCCATCCTTTGTGACAGCGCTGCTGGGTGCCTGCCTGGGCACCTGGACAGCACTCAGTGTGGGCAACGAATTACTGGCACTGTTGCTGCCGGTCTTGTTGATTGCCATTGGCCTGTATTTCCTGCTGGCGCCGAAAATGACCGACGAAAACCGTCAGTCTCGTCTGTCCCCGGCACAGTTTGCCTGTACTGCCGCACCCTTAATGGGATTTTATGGCGGTTTTTTTGGCCCGGGGATGGGGTCAATTTTTCCGTTTCTGCTGGTTTGGCTGCTGGGTTATGGTTTACGTAAAGCCACGGCTCAGACCAAAGCGATGGTCCTTTCGGTGAACGGCGTATCGGCTGTGATATTTATCGTCGGTGGTCATGTGAACTGGTCTTTGGCGATTGCCATGTCTCTGGCGCAGGTGGTGGGTGCGCGGCTGGGTTCCAATCTGGTGATCAGCCGGGGCTCCGCTCTGGTTCAGCCGGTAATTGTCGCGGTAACCCTGCTGGTGGCATTCAAGCTGTTGGTGCTACCGTGACCCTGCTGCTAACGATATTGCTGACATTTGCCCTAGTGCTGGTAGCCCTGATGGTTTTTGTGCGTTTTGGTACCCCTTACTATCTGCTGAAAGAGGAGAACCTGGAAGCCTTGCTCACCCTGATGGTGGAAGGGCGGGCCACGGATTCCGACTGGCAGGTATTTCTGGGCGTACCGATCCGACATAATGAGCGTCTTGAAATGATTCGTCAGCGCTGTGTCGACATTGATCAGCGCGAGTATGTCGGTGGCACGGGGTTTTTGTTGACCAGACGGGGTATTGACGAAGTAAAGCAGTTGCTTGATGAACTCAAGGGAGAGCAATGATGAGTGGAGAATTATCACCCATGGCCAAGGGACTACTGATCGCTGCTGCTTTCGTGGTGGTTGTAGCAGGACTCAAGGCCGCAGAAACTGTGCTGGTACCGTTTCTGTTGTCGGTATTTATTGCACTGATCTTTTCGCCGTTGCTGGCCTGGCTTAAAGAGCGCCGGGTACCCAATGTGGTGGCAATCTGTCTGATCATTGCCCTGGTGGTATTGATTGGTTGGCTGATCGGTATCCTGGTGGGTTCATCCATCAGTGATTTCCGCAAAAACCTGCCAGCTTATCAGGAGGGCCTACAACAGTTGAGCGGTGGGCTGCTGACCTGGCTGGGGGAGCACGGGGTCAAGCTGGACATGGAGCAGATGCGCAACAGCTTCGATCCCGGCAAGATCATGCAGTTGGCCGGCAATACCCTGAGTTCATTGGGCAATGCCATGACCAACGCCTTCCTGATCCTGCTGACGGTTATTTTTATCCTCGCGGAACAGGTGGGCTTCAGTGAAAAATTGCAGCTGGCCAGAAAGGACAACGGTGTCAGTCGTGACACCATGCAAAAGTTTACCGACAGCGTTAACAGCTATCTGGGTATCAAATCGCTGTTGAGCTTGCTTACCGGGGTACTGGTGATGGTCTGGTTGTGGATTCTCGGCCTGGATTACCCGGTGATGTGGGGGTTGTTAGCGTTTTTGCTCAATTTTGTGCCGAATATCGGTTCAATTATCGCGGCGGTGCCACCGGTGTTGCTGGCACTGGTACAACTGAACCCACTCTTTGCGGGGCTCACAGCTCTAGGTTTCGTGGTGGTGAATGTGCTGGTGGGGAATTTTCTTGAGCCGAGAATAATGGGCCGGGGTCTCAACCTGTCGCCCCTGGTGGTCTTTCTTTCTTTGGTTTTCTGGGGCTGGGTGCTTGGCCCAGTGGGTATGTTGCTGTCCATTCCGTTGACCATCATGGTCAAGATTGCCCTGGAAAATGACCCCGATACCTACTGGATGGGTGTGATGCTCGGTTCCGGCGAGGGTGCCCCGGTATTGACGAAAGCGGAAGAGCAGCTATCGAAGGACGCAGATAACAAGGTATCGACGGACGCGGAAGACAGGCAGCACTGAGCATCCCGCTCCGGAAAAAAATATTTCTTGCAACGAAGGGGAGAGAGCGACGATGTCCAATCAAACCATCAGTCTCACAGACGCACTTCATCAATACCTGCTGGATGCCTCCCTGCGGGAGCCAGACGTGCTGAAGGCATTGCGTGAGGAAACGGCGACACTCTCCACCGCCAACATGCAGATTGCGCCGGAACAGGGACAGTTCATGGCTTTACTGGTGCATTTGTGCGGTGCCCGGCACATCATTGAAGTGGGGGTCTACACCGGTTACAGCTCCCTGGCAATGGCGCTGGCGCTGCCCGAGAATGGCCGTTTGCTGGCCTGTGATGTCAGTGAAGAATATACCAATATTGCCCAGCGCTACTGGAGCGAGGCCGGTGTGAGCAGCAAAATAGACCTGCATCTGGCCCCGGCAATCGAGACTCTGAAAACCCTGCGCAAGGACGGTGCCGCCGGGCGTTTTGACATGGCCTTTATCGATGCCGATAAAGCGGGTTACGACGCTTACTACGAACACTGCCTGGCGCTGTTGCGCCAGGGCGGTCTGATTGCTGTGGACAACGTGCTGTGGGGCGGTTCGGTGATCGATCCAGACAAACAGGATGAAGACACCTGTGCCATTCGCGCCTTTAATCAAAAATTGTTGGCCGACCAGCGGGTGGACATCAGCCTGGTGCCGATTGGCGACGGACTGCTGCTGGCGAGAAAAAGATAGTGCCCAGCGGATTTGATCGTGTAGCGTCTCGATCCCCCCGAAAGGACCGACAGGCTCACCACCAGGAGTGATTCATGACAACCATTGGTACAGCGTTCGCACCCCATGCCACCCGGGTGATGTTGCTCGGCAGTGGTGAGCTCGGCAAAGAGGTGGCCATAGAGTTGATGCGCTACGGTTGCGAGGTGATTGCCGTGGATCGCTATGCCAATGCGCCGGCCATGCAGGTGGCCCATCGCAGTCATGTGATCAATATGCTGGACGGGGAGGCTTTGCGCTGGCTGGTGGAGAACGAAAAGCCGCATCTGATCGTGCCGGAAATCGAGGCGATTGCCACCGCCGAGCTGGTGGTGCTCGAGCAGGAGGGCTGGCAGGTGGTGCCCTCGGCGAGAGCGGTCCACCTCACCATGAACCGCGAAGGCATTCGCCGACTTGCCGCCGAGGAACTGAAACTGGCGACTTCGCCCTACCGTTTTGCTGAAAGCAGGGCTGAATATGATGCGGCTATCAGGGCGGTCGGCCTGCCCTGTGTGGTGAAACCGATTATGTCTTCTTCGGGCAAAGGCCAGAGTACTGTCAAAACCGAAGAGCAGATTGATGCCGCCTGGGAGTACGCCCAATCCGGTGGTCGCAGCGGTCAGGGTAAGGTGATTGTCGAGGGGTTCGTGGACTTTGATGAGGAAATCACCCTGCTTACGGTGCGTCATCGGGATGGCACCAGTTTCTGCGCGCCCATCGGCCATCGTCAGGAAAAAGGTGATTATCGCGAGTCCTGGCAGCCCCAGTTTATGGATGCCACTGTTCTCGAGGAAGCGCAACGGGTTGCCGCCGTCGTTACCGGTGCGCTGGGTGGTTATGGCCTGTTTGGGGTAGAACTGTTTATCAAGGGCAATGCCGTCTATTTCAGTGAGGTATCACCAAGGCCCCACGATACCGGTCTGGTGACACTGATGTCCCAGAATCTGTCCGAATTCGCCCTGCATGCCAGGGCCATTCTCGGCTTGCCGATTCCTGTGATCCACCAGCTTGGGCCCTGTGCTTCCGCCGTGCTGTTGGTAGCTGGCGAATCCAGTGACATGCGCTACGGCAATTTGTCTGCGGCGCTAGCTGAGCCGGACACGGAACTGCGCCTGTTCGGTAAACCGGCGGTTCGTGGTGAACGACGTCTCGGGGTTGCACTGGCCCGGGATAGCAGCACTGAGGCAGCTGTGGCGAAAGCCCTGCGGGTTGTTGGGCAGATCGAGGTAACCCTGTAGTGAATACTACACAAATCAGCGGTTGGGCCTGCCTCTGGCAAACCCGGTTTGTTGTGTTTGTTCAGCCCATCAAATGTTGATCTGGAGTATCCCTGTGAGTGGTGTAAACAGTGATCAATTAATTGTCTTTGCGGTGCTGGCCGCTACCTTGGGTATGTTTGTCTGGAATCGCTGGCGCTACGATATCGTGGCACTGATGGCCCTGTTGGTCGTGGCGCTGGTGGGTATTGTGCCGCCTGATCAGGTCTTTATGGGGCTTGGTCACCCCGCAGTGATTACGGTGGCGGCAGTGCTGGTGTTGAGTCGTGGACTGCTCAATGCCGGGGTGGTAGATACCCTGTCCCGGCATCTGATGCGAGCGGGCGATGCCCCCTGGATTCAGGTGGCGGTGCTGACCGGTATCGTGGCCATCTGCTCCGGCTTTATGAACAATGTCGGTGCGCTGGCGCTGTTTATGCCAGTGGCGGTGTGGATGTCCCGCCAGAGCGGTTTTTCACCGTCGCTGCTGCTGATGCCCCTGGCGTTTGGTTCGCTGCTCGGGGGCATGCTGACCATGATCGGCACCCCACCCAATATTATCATTGCGTCCTATCGGGCAGAGGCCAGTGGCACACCTTTTGGCATGTTTGATTTTATGCCGGTGGGGACGCTGGTGACGCTGGTTGGGGTGGCCTTTATCGCACTGATCGGCTGGCGATTGACGCCCCGGCGTGAAGATCAGGATGACTCGGAATCGCTGTTTGAAATCAGCGCCTATCTGACGGAGCTGCGTATTCCGGAGGGCTGCAAATACGCAGGGCAAACCCTTCATGACCTGTTGTCCGTCGTACAGGACGATTCGGATGTGATGGTGGTGGGCTTGTTCCGCGATGAGCAACGCCAGGAGATGCCGTCCATTTACAAGGTGCTTCGGGAGCAGGATGTTTTGCTGGTGGAGGCGGACTCGGAAAGCCTCAAGTCACTGATTGACGAGACCGGTCTTGAATTGGCAGAGGGGAGCAGCAAGGAGGAGAATCTGGCCGATTCCTCCAAAGATGATCAGGATGAATTACAGGTTGCTTCAGAACAAACACAGGTCGACAGAAACGGCGATACCGCTGCCGAAGAGGACACCGGTGAGAAATCAAAGGCCAAACCGGGCAAACTGACGCTGGTGGAGGCCATTGTCACGCCCGGTTCAGTACTGCTGGGAACAACCGCCACCGGGGTTGATTTACGCAAGCGCTTTAGCGTGAATGTGCTCGCTGTGGCCCGGCAGGGCCATCGGCTGCGGCAACGGATTGGCAAAATTCGCTTTGTGGCGGGTGACATACTGCTGCTGCAGGTTCAGGAAGAGAATATGTCGGCGGCCCTTTCAAGTCTGGGTTGTCTGCCGTTGGCTTCCCGGGGTCTGGAGATAGGCCGGCCTCGCAAGGTGTTTCTGGCCATTGCGATTTTTGCCCTGTCGTTGGTGGTGATCGCCCTGAATCTGGTATCCGCCGCCACTGCGCTGGTGGGCGGTGCATTGGTGATGGTGCTGGTGAATCTGGTGCCGCCGGGTGAGATCTACAAAAGTATCGATATGCCGGTGATTGTGTTACTGGCAGCCATGCTGCCGGTTGGCAATGCCCTGGAAACCACCGGTGGCTCCCAGTTGATTGCCGACGGTTTATTGAACATTGCCAGCGCTGTGCCGCCGATGGCGACCCTGGCGATACTGATGACAGCGGTCATGCTGCTGTCCAATGTGGTCAACAATGCCGCCGCTGCGATTCTGGCTGCACCGGTAGCGATTAACCTTGCTCAGGGTATGCAGGTCTCGGCGGATCCCTTGCTGATGGCAGTGGCGATTGGTGCCTCCAGCGCCTTTCTGACACCCATCGGACATCAATCCAATACCCTGGTGATGGAGCCGGGTGGTTACCAGTTCAGTGACTATTGGCGAATGGGTCTGCCCTTATCCATACTGATTGTTGCCTGTGCCACGCCCATGATCCTCTGGGTCTGGCCACTGTAAAACAAGGACAGGAATATCATGGCGCTTACCGAGATTATTTCCCTGGCGGGATACGCCATCGAAGCTGCCGGTGTGTTGGTGGTGATGATCGGCTCTGTACTCTCCACCGTCAATTTCCTGCGGGGCTATCGCCATCAGTCGGAGGGTGTTGCATACCGGGTGTATCGCAGGCAGTTGGGACGCTCGATAATCCTGGGGTTGGAGTTCCTGATCGCCGGGGACATCATTCGCACCGTGATTGTAGAAACGTCACTGGAGAATGTCGCCGTACTCGGCCTGATTATTCTGATCCGAACCTTCCTCAGCCTGACACTTCACCTTGAAATCGAGGGCCGGTGGCCCTGGCAACCGGAGGACAAGGGCTCTGCACAATAGGCCCATAAACCTTATCCTGTCATGTCATTGCGCATTCGAGCGATTGGTTAAAAATGCGGTCAGGAGGAACAACTGACACTCAACTGTTGGCTCCAGGCCGGTGGATGCCTGGCGTATTCCTCGCAGTCCGGATGCTCGTCAAAGGGCGTTTGCAGTAGCTTGAGCAATCGCTCAATTTCACGATAATTCCCTTCATCCTCGGCCTGGCGAATGGCGATTTCTGCCATGTAGTTGCGCAGCACATACTTCGGATTGGTTTTCAGCATGGCTTGACGGCGCTCCACTGCCGGGTGCTGTTCAGATTCTCTGGCGAGTCGCTGGCGATAGCGTTCTGCCCAGCCATCAAAAGCTGCGGGATTCAGAAACAGATCGCGCAGCGGGTCATTGGTCCCTTTCTCCTGAAAGTCGCAGAGTTTGCGAAAGAAAATAGTGTAGTCGACATTGCTGGCGGCCATGGCCGCCAGCAGATCGTCGATGAGTGACTGATCGTCCCTCTCTGCCGTGAGCAGACCGAGCTTTTGTCGGTGCAGTTGCAGCAGGTGGTCAAAAAACAGTGGCTCGTATTCCTCCAGTACCGTGGTCAGTGTTGCCACGCTGAGCAGGCTGGTCAGTGCATTGGCCAGGGCATTGCAGTTCCACAGGCCGATAATGGGCTGGCGCTTGAAGGCATAGCGCCCGCCGTGATCGGAATGGTTGCAGATAAACTCTGGGTTGTAGCCGTCGAGAAAGCCGAACGGGCCGTAATCGAGAGTGTCGCCAATAATCGACATATTGTCGGTGTTCATCACGCCGTGGGCAAAGCCCACTGCCTGCCACTGGGCAATCAGCCGTGCCGTACTGTGAACAGCATGCCGGAACATACCCAGATAGCAGTCATCACAGCCAGCCAGTTCAGGCAGATGTTGTTCGATCACATGGTCAGCCAGGATCTGGACTTGTTCGGTTTCACTCCGGTGATGAAAATATTCAAAGGAGCCGAATCGGACATGACTGCGGGCCAGTCGGATCAGCATGGCGGCCTGCTCGGTGGTTTCGCGGTAGACCGGTTCGTCGCTGGCGGCGATGCCCAGTGCCCGGGTGGTGGCAATGCCCAGCCCGTGCAGGTTCTCACTGCACAGGTATTCACGGATAGAAGAGCGCAGTACAGCACGACCATCGCCGAAGCGGGAATAGGGTGTCTGTCCGGCCCCTTTGAGGTGGATGTCCCATTTGCCCTGTGGTCCATCCACTTCACCCAGTAGCAGTCCGCGTCCGTCGCCCAATCGGGGCACGTAGGAACCAAACTGGTGACCGCTGTAGACCATCGCCCGGGGGTCGCTGCCCGGCAGGGTGAGGTTGCCGCTGCACCACTGCAAAAACCAGTCCTGTTGCAATTCTGCGATATCGATACCGAGCAGTTCGGCGGCATCCTCGTTGACGCTGACCAGCCAAGGGTTTTCAATGCCACTGGGTGTGACCGGAGTGGAGAAGTCCTCACCCATTGCGGCAAAACTGTTCTTGAAGTGCAGTGTGCTGATAATGTGGTCATCCATTGAGGGTTAAAAAGTGTCTTGGCAAATGGCAGGGCAGGTTTTGTGACCGCTACTTTACGGTGTTTTCGTTGCCGGTTTGTTCCGGTTACTGTAACAGCTGTCTGCAGGTTGTATCATCCCGCTGCCCTGTCCTTGCGTTAAATACGCTTAAAAACTGGCTATCCGCCGCAAGGGGTATGATAATTTGCCCAGCAACCAGGGGAGCTCTATTGATGCCTATGAACCCGGCATTGCAACTGACAGCAGAAGAGCTGGAAAAAAAGGTCGCCTCACTGCATTTTTTCAAGGAAGTCGGCCGTCACGACCCACAGCAGCTGCGCATACTGATTCAGCAGTCCCATCTCTATTCTGTCGCACCCGGTGAGACCTTCCTCAAGGCCGGCGAACAGGGCAGCTGGATGTACTTCCTGATGCGAGGCAAATTGCTGGTATGCGACCCGCTCGATCACAGCAAAGTGATTGGGGTTTTGATTCCGGGGGACGTGTTTGGCGAAATTGCCGTGATTACCGGCAATAAAAGAACACAGGATATTGTCGCTCCGGGGCTGATTCGTGAAGCTGTTGTGTTCGCCACGGACTTTGCCTGCCTGCATGTCAAACCTGAGCACAACCCATTGACGCTGCCGACCAAACTGATTGTCTATCGGCAGATTGTGCATATCCTCCGCTGGCGCATTGAGCTCTATCGCACCCGGTTTCCCGATCACCCAATGGTGCGGGTACCGTTCAACCTGATTCACCGTTCTCCCGCAGGCGATACAGAAGAGGAGTTGCAGGAACAGCGTGACTACGCCCTGTTTCTGGCTGACCGTCTGCAGCAGCTCAATACAAAACTCGGGCCGATCAACAATGATGTTGGGGATGTTGTGAGTTGAAGGTCTTCGCGATTCGCGTTTCATCCTTTTATTGGCTCGGCTACCATGGCTGTTGCGGTGCAGAATGGGCTGCGTGCGAGTTGTGCTGCTCTGTGGGGAGAACATAATTGAATGCCAATGTGAAAATCGCACTGGTGATCCTGGTGTTAATCATCATCTGGTTTGTCAGTGGATTGGTGACGGGTAACAGCGAGATCACACCAGCAGACGACCCGGCGGTTGCGGGCGAGCTGACCAAGGTCAGGGTTCGCTGGGTGGAGGCAGAAGATTATTCCCGCCAGATTTCCGCCCGGGGCAGGACGGTGCCGAATCGCCATGTGACTTTACGGGCTGAAGTCAGTGGCCGGGTGGTAGCGGTGCCCGCCGACAAGGGGCAGGCGGTCGATGAAGGCGATACCATTTGCGAACTTGCCGAGGAAGACCGCGAGCAGCGGGTGCTGGAAGCCCAGGCAGCCGTTGCGCAGGCGGAAATCGACTATCGCGGAGCCCTGAAGCTGAAGGAGAAGGGTTATCAGTCTGATTCGGCCATTGCCCAGGCCAATGCACGTCTGGAAAGTACCAGGGCAGCACTTCGCCTCACGGAAATCAATTTGGCCAATACCCGTATTGCAGCCCCCTTTGCCGGTTTTGTCGACGATCGGCCCGTGGAGGTGGGCGATTACATGGACCGCAATCATATCTGTGCCGAGATCGTGGAAATGAACCCGCTGAAAGTGGTTGCGCGCCTTTCGGAACGCGAAGTGGTTCGCGCCGAGGTTGGTGGTAATGCATCGGTACGGTTGGCCACGGGGCAGTTGGTCACCGGTGAGGTGACCTATCTCAGTCACCTGGCCGAACCGCAAACCCGCACCTATGAAATGGAGATCACCCTGCCGAATCCTTCTTTCCAGCTTCGCGCCGGTGTGGCCAGTCAGGTGATGGTGGCCACCAATGTACTTCGGGCCCACCGTGTACCGGCATCGCTGTTGGCGCTGGGTGATGGTGGCGAGCTTGGCCTGAAAATCGTCAACCGGGATGATCGGGTGGACTTCGTGCTGATCGATCTGGTCGGCGATGACGGTGAGGGTGTCTGGATTGCCGGGCTACCGGAGCGCACCCGCGTTATCACCGTCGGCCAGGAATATGTTTCCGCAGGTGAGCAGGTGGCGGCAGAAGAGGAAGAAGCGGCCCCTGTTTTGCCGGAGGGTCAGTCTGCCCAATGAAACTCCTCGAGCAGGCGATCAGTCGCGCCAGGGCTACCGTATCGATTCTGCTGTTTGTATTGATAGCCGGCGTGGTCGCCCGTTACCTGATCAGCGTTGACCTGAATCCCGATGTGACCGTGCCGGTGGTGATGGTGACGGTGACGCATCAGGGTATTTCCCCGGAGGACGCCAACCGCCTGCTGGTCAAGCCGCTGGAAATCGAATTGAAATCACTCGACGGAGTGGAAGAACTCACCACCCGTGCCCAGGAAGGCTCGGCTTTTGCGGTTGTGGAATTTGAGATCGATATCGACATCAGTGCCGCACTGGCGGATGTGCGTGAGGCGGTGAACCGGGCCAAGGCGGAATTCCCCAATGATACGGATGAGCCGATCGTCAACGAGCTGTCGGCATCCCCTGAGCCGACCCTGGTGATTGCCTTTTCCGGCGAACAGCTTACCGAGCGCGAGTTGTTTCACATTGTCCGCAATTTGCGGCTGGAGATAGAATCCCTGCCGGAAATCCTGGAGGCGAACCTGTCGGGTGATCGCGAGGAGGTGGTTGAAGTCCTGCTGAACCCCTCTGCCCTCGAACACTACAACATCACGGCCGATGAACTGTTGAAAACCGTGGCGGCCAATAACCTGCTGGTTCCCAGTGGCGAGTACGACACGGCCAGCGGCCGTTTCGGGGTCAAGGTGCCGGGTCTTATCGAGGGGCGCGAAGACCTGATGGGTCTGCCGGTGAAGTCCAACTCAGAGGGGGTCGTCACGCTGGCAGATGTGGCAGATGTTCGCCGTACCTTTAAGGATCCCACCACCTTTAGTCATATCAATGGTCGGCAGGCCATGGCCATTGAGGTGTTCAAACGCAACCAGGCCAATGCCATCAAGTCTGTCGCCTCGGTCAAGGCCCTGGTAGAAGGTTCTGCCGATACCCTGCCTCGGGGCGTTCAGATCGACTATATTTTTGACGCGTCTGATTTCGCCCTGCAAATGGTCAATGAGTTGCAGGGCAACATTCTCACCGCTGTTGCTCTGGTGATGGTGGTGGTGGTGGCCGCACTGGGTTTGCGCTCCGGGTTGCTGGTGAGTCTCGGTATTCCCTTTTCGCTGTTTGGTGCAACGATTGTTGTCTACCTGCTCGGCTACAGTTTTAACTTCATGGTGATTTTCGGACTGTTGCTGGCACTGGGGATGCTGATTGATGGGGCCATTGTGGTGGTGGAATACGCCGACCAGAAAACCCTCTCGGGTATGTCGCTGCGCGATGCCTATCTGACAGCAGTGCGCCGTATGTTTATGCCGGTGGTTGCCTCGACGGCAACGACACTGGCCGTTTTTTTACCGCTCATGCTCTGGCCGGGGGTGGTGGGAGAATTCATGTCCTACCTGCCAGTGACAGTTTTTGCGGTGCTCAGCTGGTCGCTGTTGTATGCCCTGTTGTTTGTGCCGGTACTGGGTGTGCTGTTTGGCCGAAAAAAATATCAGCTGGCACCGGCAACCGATATCCCGGTCAGGGGGAAGGCTTACCTCGGCAAGCTTGGCAATGGCTACGGCAAGTTTATTGGCTGGGCCCTGACGCAGCCAGTATTGACGATAGCTTCGGTGTTGCTGCTACTGGTGACGATTTTTGTACTCTACGGCACGTTTGGTCGTGGGGTGGATTTTTTTGTGGAGACCGAAGACCGCTACGGGATTGTGTCTGTGCAGGCCCAGGGCAATTTGACCATAGCCGACATGGCGCGACTGTCCCGGGAGGTCGAACTCCGGGTAATGGCAGTACCCCATGTAAAAACCGTGTACGCGGCGAGCCGGGGCAGCAGCATTGGTGGCAACCTCGAGCGGGCCAAAGATCAGATCAGTAATATCCTGGTTGAGTTGGGGCGGGCCAGTGATCGCGACCGCACCAGCCGCGAAGTCTATGCCGATGTTCGTCGCGCCGTGGCCGGTATGGCGGGTATTGATGTGACGGTTAATCCGGTTCAGGGTGGTCCGCCGGTGGGTAAGGATATCCAGCTGCAGCTTTCTTCTTCCAATCGGGGAATTATGCGGGAGGAAGCCCGCCGGATTCGCTATTACCTGGAAAATCAGATGACCGGCTTGCGGGATATCGAGGATACCCTGCCTTTGCCCGGCATTGAGTGGGAGCTGGTGGTCGACCGCGCCGAAGCCGCGATGCTGGGCGTCGATACCCTGCAGGTGGGCAATATGGTGCAGTTGGTGACCAATGGTATCAAAATCGGTGAATTCCGGCCCGATGATGCAGAGGAGGAAGTGGAAATCAGGGTGCGGTATCCAGCGGCAGACCGCGGTCTGTTTGCTCTGGATGAACTGCGGGTTACAACGCCTTCCGGAGCCGTGCCGGTCAGCACCTTTGTTGAACGTAAACCCCGGCCCAGGCTGGACAGCATCCAGCGGATCGACCGGAGTGATGTGCTGTTTGTCAGAGCGAATGCCGAAGATGGTGTATTGCCGGATGACAAGGTGAAGGAAATCGCCGCCTGGCTGGAAACCGCCGATATCAATCCTGCTGTGAAAATCGCTTTTCGGGGTGCCAATGAGGAGCAGGAGGATTCCATTGCGTTTCTCGGTGTGGCCTTCCTGATGGCGCTGTTCCTGATGCTGATTCTGATGGTCATGCAGTTCAACAGTTTCTACCAGGCGTTTCTGATTCTGTCGGCCGTGGTGATGTCCACGGCCGGTGTTTTGCTGGGTTTGCTGGTGATGCAACAGCCGCTGAGTGTCTTGATGTCGGGTATCGGCATCGTGGCGCTCGCCGGTATTGTGGTGAACAATAATATTGTGCTGATTGATACTTACAATCATCTGCGGCGGGAGGATAGTCATTTGAGCGCGCTGGATGCCGCTGTTTCGGCCGCCATCACCCGGCTGCGCCCGGTATTGTTGACCACGGTCACAACAGCGGTGGGATTGCTGCCATTGGCCTGTAGTGTCAGTCTGGACTTTATTCACCGACAGATTGAGGTGAACGGTGAGCTCGCTTCATGGTGGCAGCAATTGGCCGCCGCGATCGTCAATGGCCTGCTGTTCTCGACGATTTTGACACTGGTGTTCACCCCGGCCATGCTGGTACTGCCCGAGTTTTTGCGGGCGCGTGTTCTGCCTCGGTTGTCTGGCGTGCCAGCTCAGCAGTCTGATTGATGGTGGTCGGTCCTATGAAAAAGCTTTTTTCTCTGTTTTTTTACAGTTGGAGCACGGTGGCCTTTTTGGTCTCTCTGGTGGCATTGCTTGTCCACCGGGACTTCGTCTGGCTGGGGGTTTTGCTGTCATCCGGTGCACCCCTTCTGAATGGTATCCGCCCCTACGATAACGGCTATTCGATCAACCGAAAATTGCGCCAGCCTCTGGTCTCCCTGTTCGTCATGTCGGGGGTGGCCTGGGTGTTGTTGACTGTTGCCGGGGGGGCATGGCCACTGTGGTTGGTGCTGGGTGTTCTGGGCGGTTTTCTGCTCAATACCTACTGGGCCAGTGTCGACGACAATGAGCTTCGGGGTTGATTCGTGAGTCATCCCGCGGCGGAGGACGGTGCCTTGGTGCTTCGGGATCTGCTGACCGAGGTGCGAGCCTGTACCCTGTGCAGGGATTTGCCGCTGGGGCCTAGGCCGGTATTGCGCGCGGAATCGACGGCCCAGATCCTGGTGATTGGCCAGGCGCCGGGGACCCGGGTGCACGCCAGTGGTATTCCCTGGGATGATCCCAGTGGCGATCGGTTGCGCCATTGGCTTGGGGTCAGCAAAGCACAGTTTTACGACGCGGGATTTTTTGCGATTGTGCCGATGGGTTTTTGCTATCCGGGGCGGGGAAAATCCGGTGATTTGCCACCCAGGGCAGAATGTGCGCCCACCTGGCATGAGGCGATACTGAAGCGGTTGCCACAGATATCCCTGACCCTGTTGATCGGCCAATATGCCCAGCGCTATTATCTCGGGGATACACAACACCGGACGCTCACTGAGCGGGTCCGCCACTGGCGGGCTTGCCTGCCGGGCACCCTACCTCTGGTTCATCCCTCGCCTCGCAATCGATATTGGCTGGCTCAAAACCCATGGTTTGAAGCTGAACTGGTACCCTATTTAAAACAGGAGGTTGCAGTGAGACTCAACGCACGTGAAAGGATGTTTGCCGATTGAGCTTTTTTTCAGTGGTCTGTTGCATCACACCGATATCAGGGATTAGACATGAGTAACCAGTTTCTCGATCGATCAAATTTTATTCGTGTGCCGGTCAGCGGTTTGAAGCTGGGCATGCTGGTGACTGAGTTGGATCGCCCCTGGCTGGAAACACCGTTTTTGTTGCAGGGTTTTGTGATACGTCATCCCTCTGAAATTCGCAAATTGCAGGAGTACTGTGATTACGTGTTTGTGGAAAAGGAGGGCCGCCTTTGGGGTGAAAAGAAAGATCCGTTCAGAGCCAGTTTTGGCCGTTCAAAGCGCAGTGTAGCCGCCAGCTCCGGTGGTAATACCCTGCACAAAAGAGCGCGCGTTGATAATGACAGCTCTTCGCTTATTCAGGCAATGAATTCCCGGCCGGAGTACCCAGCGCAGAACACGGTGGAAAAGGAACATCCCGTGGCGCGCAGGGCCTACCAGGCCGCCCATAGCCAGGTGGAAAACCTGCTGGAGCAGGCTAGGCTCGGTAATGTCCTGGATACTCAGGGGGCTAAAGATGTCGTAGGCAATTGCATTGACAGTATCTTGCGCAATCCCAGCGCGCTGTTATGGATGGTGAAAATCAAGCACATGGATTACTACACCATGGAGCATTGCCTGAACGTCTGTATCCTCGCCATCGCGTTTGGCCGTCATCTCCGGCTACCCGAGAATGAGCTGATCAATCTCGGGGTTGGTGGTCTATTGCACGATGTGGGCAAGATGCAGATACCGGACAAGATTCTCAATAAGCCAGGCAAGCTGACTGAAGAAGAGTTTGTCTTAATGAAGACTCACCCTGAGGAAGGACGCAAACTACTGATGAAGTCTCAGGGTAGCCTCAGTTCTGCTATCGATGTAGCCATCAATCATCATGAGCGAATGGACGGGAAGGGCTACCCTCGCGGATTGTTTGCTCACGAGTTGTCCAGTTATGCCCGCATCATTGCCATCGTGGATGCTTTTGATGCCATGACAAGTGAGCGCTGTTATGACGAAGCCCGATCTACTCTGGAATCACTGAAAGAGATTTACCGGCATCGCGGTACCCACTTTGATGAGGGCCTGGCACTGGAGTTTATTCAGCTGATGGGCCCCTACCCGCCAGGGACAATCGTCGAGTTAGGGAATGGTTATGTCGGTATTGTGCTTTCCTCACAAACCAAAAAACGCCACTTGCCCAACGTCAAGTTGGTGCTCGACAGTGATAAACAGCCTATTCCTGAAGAATTTATAGATCTGCTGGATGTGGAGCGCGGCACGGTGCCCCGTGAGTGGCTGATTCATCGGGTGTTGAAAGATGGTGAACACGGCGTGTTCCTGAAAGACTATCCGGTGAAAACGGCTGAAGCCAGCAGTCACGTTTCCGAAAATCCTGGGCTCCAGGGCGATCAGGATTGATCGCAACAGTTGGCAGAACAGGGAAATATTTCCAGAGGCACGGTCTGTACCAATCAATCCACAGCCGGTTTTTCCCGGTTGCCAGCGCGGGGTGTGTAACAGATTTCACTGATCAGCCACAGCGCCGTGGTGCCCTTGATGGCCAGAGATATCTCATCATTGAGGCACTTGCCCAGGAGTTGTCGTCCCAGTGGTGAATCAATACTGATTTTATGTTGTGCGGGGTCAATTTCATCGGCACCCACCAGCCTGAAGCGATGTTGGTTTTCCTGCGCATCTTCGAGGGTGACCCAGGCACCGAAGTAAATCTTGTCGCGGTTCTCGGGTTGTCGGTCCACGATGGTGAGTTCATTGAGCCGCTTGCTCAGATAGCGTACCCGCCGGTCAATTTCCCGCAGCCGTTTTTTGCCGTAAATATAATCGCCATTCTCCGAGCGGTCGCCATTTTTGGCGGCCTCATGGACGGCGGCCGTGACCACTGGGCGCTCCACTTTCCAAAGCTGGTGCAGTTCTTCCCGCAATGCCCGAGCGCCCTCCGGTGTGATATAAGGTGCGCTTCTGGCGACGGGTGGCCGGTATCTGCCCATGGGTTAGCGGTCTATTCCTGAAGATTGTGTATGGAAATGACTGTCAGTTCATCCGCAGGGGTAAAGCCGAAAACCTTGCCGTAAAAATACAGCTCTGCCTCAAGTGCCTGGCGGATTGTCTCCGCCTTTCTGAAACCATGGCCCTCGTCGGCAAAGGGCAGATAGGCTACGGGCAGGTGTTTTTCTTTCAGTGCGTTGACCATGGTCAACGCTTGCTCCGGTGGTACCACCCGGTCGTCCAGCCCCTGGAAAAAGATCACCGGACAATGGAACTTCTCGGCGTGGTAAAGCGGGGAGCGGTCACGATAGATGGACTGTTTTTCCGGATAGGGACCCACCAGACGGTCGAGGTAGCGGGACTCGAATTTATGGGTGTCGCGGGCCAGTGTTTCGAGGTCGCCAATACCGTACAGGCAAGCTCCCGCCTTGAACAGATCCCGAAAGCACAGCGCGGCCAGCACCGTATAGCCGCCGGCACTGCTGCCCCGGATAGCAACTTTTTGTGGATCGACCTTTTGCTGTTCGATCAGGTAGCGAGCACCTGCGGTCACATCTTCCACATCGACGATACCCCACTGGCCCTGGAGTTGTTGCCGGTATCGACGTCCATAACCGGTGCTGCCCCGGTAATTGACATCCAGTACGGCAAAGCCCCGGCTGGTCCAGTACTGGATTTTCAGGTTGAGGGCGGAACCGGTCGCCCCGGTTGGGCCGCCATGGCAGACGACGATAAGCGGCGGCAGGCTGTTGGCCGGACCGTTGAACCCGGGGTTGGCCGGTGGGTAAAAGAATCCGTGGGCGATGTCTCCCCCGCTGGTTGGAAAGTTGACCGATTGGGGGTTGGCCAGATAACCCGATTGAATGGCCGGTGAACTGCTCCTGGTCAATACACTGAGCTGGCCTGGTTGGGTATCCCTCTCGCCGATATCCAATTGTGCCAGCTCTGCTCCCCGGGTGGCGGATGCCCCCACCAGCCATGCGCGATTGCCCTCACAATAGAGGTCAGAGATCTGGGCGTAGTCGGTTGAAACCGGCTGCAGTGTCTGGCTGCCGGGCTGTAACATGGCCAGTTGCCAGCTCCCCTGCTGTGTATAACTGCAGACCAGTGTCCCGTCGTCGCAGAAACCATAGTTGGACATGCCCAATACCCAGAGAGGGGTGGCGAACTCGGCCGCCATCGGCAACAGGGCCGAGGTCTGATCGCTATCGGGGTCCCAGCGGTACAGATTCCACCAGTTGTCGCGGTCGGAGATAAAACACAATTGGTTATCCGGTGACCAGCAGGGCTGTACAATCGATTCAAGGCCGTTACCGGCAAGCAGGCGTGGTGCCCTGGGGTTACCGTTGGCATCCAGTTCTGCCAGCCAGAGCTGGGTGTTGTCCCAGGGTAAATCCGGATGGTTCCAGCTGACCCAGCACAGCTGCTCACTGTGGTTGTCGAGCCTTGGATAAGCGTAAAAGTCTGCGCCTTCACAAAGCCGTTGAATGGTCATTGACCGGTCCAGTGGCACCGAGACCAGAAGATTTTCCGGCTCACCCGGTTGTGCATGGTTTTCTGCCACGCAAATCAGCCGCTGGCGTTTGCGATCCAGACAAAAATCGGCAAATCGGTAGTCACTTTCCGGCGTGAGCGGCAGGGGGATCGAATCGCGCACACTCAGGTCCTGAGCGTAGAGACGCTGATCGTCCTGAAGACAGAAGTAAAGCATGTCGTCAGCCACCAGGTAGGGTGTGCCGCCGTATTCGTGTACTTTGCTGCGGGCGCTGAGGGGTGGATTGAGGACGTCCCGAACATTACCCTGCGGGTCTTTTTGTACAATGACCGATCGACCGTTTTCCCACGGGCGGGATTCCAGCCAGTATAGATTGCCGCGATCCACTCGAGGCCAGGCGTACCCGGGCACGGCGCTGGTGAGCAACGCGGGGACAATGGGGGATGCCCAGCTGCCGTAAGGCGCGGTTACCGACATCGATCAGCCCCCGGCAAACTTTACGGTATGGCCCTGACTGGCCAGCGTGTCACGAATCTTTTCACGATGGTCACCCTGAATCTCGATAATGCCGTTTTTGACACAACCCCCGGTACCGCAAAGTTCCTTGAGTTTTTTTGCCAGGGGCTTCAGCTCACCGTCGCTCATTTCGAGACCACTGATTGTGGTTACGCCTTTGCCTTTTCGGCCACTGGTTTCACGGCGGATCCGCACAATGCCATCACCGGCAGGTCTGGCCGGGACAGGATTGTTGGATTTGATACGTCCACTCTCCGTGGAATAAACAAGACGGGATTCTTTACTCATGGTGACAGGGTTTTCCAGAGTTCAGGACAGTTAGTCCAGTGTGAGTACAATTTTGCCAATATGCTCGCTACTTTCCATCAGTTGATGGGCTTTGGCGGCCTGGGCCAGTGGAAAAGTTTCATTGATAACCGGCGCAATGGCACCATTTTCCAGCAATGGCCAGACCTTATCCAGCACAGACCTGGCTATCGCGGCTTTTTCCGATACCGGGCGGGCCCGTAGGGTAGAGCCGGTCAGTATCAGTTGTTTCAGCATGACGGGCATCAGGTCCACTTCCACTCTGGAACCCTTGAGGAACGCGATTGACAGAATGCGTGCGCGAAATGCCGCAGCATGGATATTTCTGCCGATATAGTCACCGCCCACCATATCGAGAATCACGTCTGCACCGATACCACCCGTGAGCGCTTTCACTTCCTCGACAAAATCCTGTTCCCGGTAGTTGATCGCGGCCTCGGCACCGAGTTGCAGGCAATAGGCACATTTTTCGTCACTGCCCGCTGTGGTGAATACGCGATGATCCAGCATATTCGCCAGCTGAATTGCAGTGGTTCCGATACCGCTGCTGCCGCCATGAACCAGAAGGGTTTCCCCTGGTTGCAGAGTATTTTGCTGGAACAGATTGCTCCAGACCGTAAAGAATGTCTCCGGAATGGCCGCGGCCTGAATCAGGTTGAAGGGCGATGGTATCGGTAGGCAAAGGGTTTCATTGGCAATGGCATACTCGCTATAACCACCGCCATTGAGGAGGGCACACACCGATTGCCCCACCTGCCAGTTCGCTTCATTCCTGCCGACGGAAACAATTTCCCCGGCGACCTCCAGACCCGGAATATCCGAAGCCCCCGGCGGTGGTGGATACCGCCCCTGGCGTTGCAGTACATCAGGCCGGTTGACGCCCGCAGCCCGCACGCGAATCAGCACCTCATCATCACCAGGTATTGGCACAGGACGGTGGGTTGCAGTAAGTACCTCCGCCAAACCGGGTTTACCGATTTCAATACATGCCATTTCCCGGGGTAATGTCATGACCAGCTCCAGATTTGAATAACAAGAAAGCCAATACAGAGTAATGTGCCAGTCGCCGGCAAACCCAGCTGTAACGGACCACGTTGTCGCTCTCGATAATGTAAGGATAACAGGGATAGATTGACGAAGGTAAACACGAGCAGTATCAGGCAGCTGGTGGCTCTGGCGAGGGTGGTGACCGGTAGCCAGAGGGCAAAGGCGAGCACCAGGCTGCCAGCCAGCAGTGTTGCGGGGATAGGGGTTCTTGTCGCGGTGCACACTGAACTGAGCAGAGCCGGAGCCAGCTGTCGTTTCGCCATACCGTAAAGTACCCGGGAAACCATGATGATTTGCAAAAGTATGCCATTAACCATGGCGACGACCCCGATTGCTCCCATCAGTTGCAACGGGAGGTCACTGTTTCGTTCGACCAGAAGCACCATTGGTGCGGGCGAGCTGGCTAGACTCTCTAGCGGCACCGTTTGCAGAGCGACGATCGCAATGGTGGCATAGAGAAGTGTTGTCACCGTTACGGCGATGGCAATCCCGAGAGGGAGGTTCGTCTGTGGGTTTTTGACCTCTTCTGCCATATGGACCATATCTTCAAAGCCGATAAATGCGAAAAATGCCAAAAAAGCCCCGCTAGTGATGGCTGTAAATTCTGTCGTGCTGAACTCGGGGATCAGTGATGACCAGTCAATCCCACGTTGTTTGATGTCATCGCCGCTGATGACGATGATCAATAGCAAACCGGCGAGTTCCAGCACGGTTGTCAGGATGGCGATAGTGACAGATTGTTTGACTCCCCAAAGAGCAATAGCGGTGAGAATGATGATCAGTATTGTCATCATCGACCAATCGGGTAGATGGGAAAAAACGCCCATATAACCGGTAAAGCCCCGGGTGATTGTGGCTGCGGAAATAATGGCCCCCAATACCAGTGCATACCCCACGAGGGCACCCAGGTGTCTGGATCTGAGCGATTCCACGATATACACAGGCTCCCCTGCACTGTGGGGAAACCGTCGGGAGAGTTCCGCGTATGAGGCGGCACTGAAACAGACAACCACCGCTGCCAGAAGGAAAGCCCATGGTGCCATCATACCGCTTTCGCTGACAACCTTGCCCAGCAGCACGTAAATTCCTGCACCAACAATAGTCCCTATGCCATAAAAACTGATTTCCAGGAGTGACAGGGAGCGAAGAAGCGGGGTTGGCTGATCCATGAGTCAAGTATAGGCCTTGATGGTGTGGACAGTAGTCTGATGGCCGGGTTCTCAGTGATGTGATTAACTACCCAAACCGGGCTGCAACCTTTAGGATTGGTCAAGCTGTCGGTATGGCGGTCAATCATCAAATAATAAAGGGGCGTCGTTGACACACCATGGACAAACAGCAATTGCGCGAACAACTTTACCGGATCATTTTTGGTACAGATACCAAAGCGGGGCAACGCTTTGATATATTTCTGATCTATGCCATTTTGACCAGTGTGTTGGCTGTCATACTGACCACAGTTGAATCTCTCAGTAGCCGTTACGCACTGTTATTTTTTTCAGTGGAATGGTTTTTTACAGCGCTGTTTACCGTGGAATACGGCCTGCGTATTTTCTGTTCCCCCAACCGTCGAAAATACCTGTTCAGCTTTTACGGCCTGATTGATCTGGTTTCGATCATTCCCTCTTACCTGGCCCTGTTTTTTGCCGGCGCCCATTATTTGCTGATTATCCGCCTGTTGCGGGTATTGCGGGTTTTTCGGGTATTGAGGCTGGTTCGCTATCTGTCTGAAGCCGATGTGTTGATGCGTTCCATCAATCAGGCCCGGCGGAAAATTTTTATCTTCTTTTTCTGTGTGTTGGTATTGAGCACGCTATTCGGTTGCCTGATGTACGTCGTGGAAGGCCCCGCAAATGGCTTTACCAGTATCCCCAAGAGTATTTATTGGACCATCGTGACCTTGACCACCGTAGGTTTTGGCGATATCACGCCCCACACGGTATCAGGGCAAATTATTGCCACGCTGGCGATGCTGACCGGTTATTCCATCATCGCCATTCCCACGGGCATCATCACGGCTGAACTGGCCGGTGAAATGCAGCGGGAAAAATCCCTGTATCCCTGCCCCAACTGCGTCAAGGCAGGTCATGATCGCGATGCCAGTTTTTGCAAATGGTGTGGCGCGGGCCTCGCAACCAGTGATTCCAATCCCGATAGTCCACCTTCGACCAGCGGGGGAGACTAACCAGTGGGTCATTGGCTCTGGCCACCCCTGGTGCTGATTGGTCAGGGCTGGCAGTGGATCGGTCAGTTCTGGCTGCCAGTTTATATTCTGACTGTGATATTGGGTGTGGCGCTGGCAATCGAGGCCATTTTCAAAGCCCGCACAACCCAGGGGGCCATTGCCTGGTCGTTGGGACTGGTTTTTTTACCGCCGCTGGTGGTGCCTGTTTATCTCCTGTTCGGGCAGCGGCGGTTCTATGGCTACGTGGAAGCACGCCGCAGGGGTGATCTGGAAATACAGCGGATCGCCCAGAAACTGTTATCGGAAATGTCACAGGACTTCAGTCTGCCCGGAGAGGCCTCGCCCGCTGTTCAGCTTCTTGAGCAGTTGGCACTGATGCCATTCACCCGCGGCAACCGGGTGTCATTGCTGATCAATGGGGGGCAGATTTTCGAGCGTATCTTTGCGGCGATAGACAGTGCCGAAGACTACATACTGGTGCAGTTCTATATCGTTCGCGACGATCGCTTGGGCAACGAACTTCTACAGCGGCTGGCGGTAAAAGCCCGCCAGGGCGTCAGGATTTATTTTCTCTTCGACGCAATCGGCAGCTTCAAGTTGACGCGCCGTTATTTGCGAGTCTGCCGGGAAGCGGGGATCACCATTGAGTCCTTTCGTACCTGGCGCTGGCGTAAACGTCGGCGTTTTCAAATCAATTTTCGCAATCATCGCAAGGTGGTTGTCGTGGATGGGCGGTGTGCCTTTGTTGGCGGAGCCAATCTCGGCGATGAGTATCGCCACCGCCATCCTCGTCTCAAACCCTGGCGGGATACGCATGTCCAACTGGAAGGCCCGGCGGTGAAAGGTGCACAGGTTTCCTTTCTGGAGGATTGGTATTGGGCGACTGGCGAGGTGCCCGCCATGAACTGGCATCCGGAGGGGATGCCGAATGATCAGCGGGTACTGGTGCTGCCGAGCGGCCCGGCGGATCTGCTGGACTCCTGTCAGTTGATGTTTTTAAATGCCCTCAACAGCGCCAGGGAGCGCATCTGGATTGTCAGCCCCTATTTTGTCCCCGATGAATCCATCAGCAATGCCTTGAAGCTGGCTGCGCTGCGCGGTGTTGAGGTGCGGCTTATGCTGCCGGGTATTACCGACAACCGGCTTGTTCAGTTATCTTCCTTTGCCGCTCTGATGGATATGCAGCATGCCGGTATTCAGGCTTTTCAGTATCAGCGCGGTTTCCTGCATCAGAAAGTTGTGCTGGTGGATAGTGATCGCGCGTATGTGGGAACCGCCAATTTCGATAACCGCTCGTTTCACCTTAATTTCGAGATTACCGTGATGGTCAGGGACCGGGCATTTGCCGGTGAGGTGGAGGCGATGTTGCTGGACGATTTCGGCGGCTGTCGGCCATTGACGGTCGAATCGCTGGAAAAACGCAGTTCGGCATTCCTCGCGTTGACAAAATTGGCAAGATTGTTCTCACCAATCCAATAGAGCGTCACAAAATAGGGTACGATAGTCGCCCATACAACGCTGTTGAGAAACATTATGACGCTGACTGCCGAACTCCTGGGCGAAACGTCCCCCTATATCTACAACCTTGTTTACGATGTCGATGTGCGCCTGCTCTTTATTGAGTGTCTCAACGATCCTGCAGATGAAGAGCCGTCCCTGCGTATCGTCTTCCCCGAGATTATCAGTTATGCCGAAAGCAACCAGCCAGATGCGCTGGATGATGAACTCATGGATGATCTGGTCAGCATGGACTGGAGCAATGAAAATCAGGTGACAATCCTGACCTGCAAAAAAGAGATTATTCTGGAGCTGACAGGCAAGCCGTTTACCGAACAAATCAGCTGATCAAGGCTTCGTTGTGCCGTGCAGGGATGGGGTCTACAGCACTGTCAGCCAGTTTTGTCTTCATCGCCAAAGACTTCATTTCGCCAGTCAGGCCCCAGATTGTCTTCGACATACTCCCGGATGAATTGCCGAATCTTTTGGGAAGGGGTGACATCTTCGTTGGCGCAGAGTCGTTCAAAGACGGCTTTTTTCTTCGGGTCAATCAGTAGCGTCAATCTGGCAGTTCGATTTTCCATCAGGTGATTCTCGCTGGAGCGGTTTTCAGTTATTATGTTAATTGAATGTTAATTTGTCTGGTCCGTAAACTCAACAGTTTCTGCCGCTTCAGGTTTTCTCTATGGCCCATCGCGCGCACCTCTTTTCACTAAAGATCGCCCACGGTCTGCGTACATCCCTGAGCGATACCCCCTACAACTCAACGGTTTTTTTCAAGGATGCCATGGCTGGCGTCGCCATCGGCATTATCGCCATTCCTCTCGCCATGGCGCTGGCAATCGCGAGTGGTGTTGCGCCACAGTACGGGCTTTACACTGCCATTATTGCGGGTTTCGTTATCCCGCTGACCGGCGGCTCGCGTTTCAGCGTTTCCGGTCCTACCGCAGCTTTTGTCGTCATTCTCTATCCGGTTGTCCAGCAATATGGACTGCCCGGTTTACTGGTGGCGAGCATCCTGGCCGGTATCATACTGGTCGTGATGGCGCTGTTGCGACTCGGACGTTACATCGAATACATTCCGGAACCGGTGACCCTCGGCTTCACCGGGGGAATTGCCGTTGTGATTGCCGTTCTCCAGCTCAAAGACTTTCTGGGCCTGCATATTGCGGATATGCCCATTCATTTTACCGATAAGGTATTGGCACTGATCAGCGCTCTGCCCGATTTCTCAGTGTGGAGTCTGATCACAGGGCTGGCCACATTGTTGGTGATGCTGCTCTGGCCTCTGCTGAAAACCCCTGTTCCCGGACACCTGCCGGCGGTCATTGTCGGTAGTCTGGTGGCAGTAACTCTGAATCAACAGGGTGCGGGCATTGCCACAGTTGGATCCACCTTCAGTTTCGTCCTCCCCGATGGAACGGTCGGGGCGGGTATTTCATCAGTATTACCGGATATTCAATGGCCCTGGCAAAGAACTCAGTCGGGCGAAGCACCGTTGGTATTCAGTTGGTCCGTCACCCAGGATCTGCTGTCGGCGGCTTTTGCCATCGCGATGCTCGCGGCCATTGAGTCGCTGTTGTGTGCCGTGGTACTGGATCGCGCATCCGGTACCAAACACAGCGCCAACAGTGAATTGCTGGGGCAGGGTATTGGCAATATTATTGCGCCCTTTTTCGGTGGTATTACAGCCACAGCTGCGATTGCCCGTTCGGCTGCCAATCTCAAGGCTGGTGCAGTGACACCGGTCGCGCCAATGATTCACGCCCTGGTGGTGCTGGCTGCCGTGGTATGGCTTTCCTCGCTTTTATCCTATATGCCAATGGCCAGCATGGCCGCTTTGCTGGTGGTCGTTGCCTGGAAAATGAGCGAGGCCTCCCGGATAGCGCACCTGCTGAAAACCGCTCCGCCGAGCGATGTGCTGGTTTTTGCGGTCTGTTTCTCCCTGACCATATTGTTTGACATGGTGATTGCGATCACTGCGGGTCTTGTTCTGGCGTCTTTGTTGTTCATGAAAGAGATTGCCGAAATGACAAAAATCAGTGATATCTCCCGCAATAAAAAAATGGTCGACGGGGATATTCCTGACGGCTGGCGCGTATTGAAAATAAATGGCCCATTATTCTTTGCGGCGGCAGATCGTGTCTTCGGTGAGCTGGCGCAGTTGGGCAAGGGTCAAAAGGGTCTCCTGCTATATCTGGATGGCGTATCGATTCTCGATTCTGGCGGAGTGGCGGCGCTCTATAAACTGATTGATACTTGCCGCGCATCCGGTACCCGCCTATTTCTGGCAGACCTTCAGTTCCAGCCATTGAAAACACTGTCGCGGGCCGGCTTCCGCCCGGACGGAATCAACTGCAAAATATTTTCCGAGCTTTCCGGTGCTCTGGCCGCATTGCGGGATGAAGACAAATCTACCGCTGTCACGCCGGACGGATGATGCATTTGCCAATGTTGAGTTGCGTTTGGGTAACTGTGAATAAAGGTTATGATCAGCCTGTCTGTCAGCCGGGTTCATCTGTCGGCCTGACGGGGCCGGGGGGTATCCTCTCAGGCTTTTCTTCATCGTAAAATATTGTGTGCAAATCTGATGCTTATTTGACATACTTTTTAATGCTTTTAGCAATGCTTTTTTATGGGAATAACGGGCAAGTAACCGGCAAATTATTATAACAAGTAGGGGCCTTATGGTTACCGTACTGAAACGAATGTCGAGACTGATATTTGTCTCCATGACGTTATGGGGCGTGGTGGTGACAAATGTTTGTGCGCTGGACAAAATGGCGTCGCCGCAATTTCTTTCACCCGCTCAATTCTGCGGAAACCCAATACACTCCTTTTGTCCGGTTACTGATATTACAAGTTCTGATGTCGCAAATTGCCAGGCATTTGCTCAGCTGTCTCTGACTAGTATTGAAAAATTGATGCTGCCGGGCGAACAAAATTCAACCTTTGAGCAAAGCGCCCTGCAAGCCAGAGCTTTGGGGCAGACGATTGATAAGGGTATTCCTGAGAAAAATCCCTATTGCTTCTCCCGTCAGATGACACTTGACGACATCGCCACAAAAATTAATAGTAAAGTAGCCTTGGGTAACCAGAAGGGCTTCTGGTCAAGTGCAGTGTTGATAAAGCTAAATCGGAATGCCAAAGATATTCTGGCTGTAGTGCTCGACAAGCCCTTCTCCAGTAAATAGAGTATTGCCGGGATTTAAAAAATTAATAACTATAACGAGGTATTAATACCCATCTCATGCGGATCATCGAAGGACTATCATGAAACACTGCCTGAGCCTTGCCTTTGTGCTGATGGTGTTGTGGCTGGGCAATTCCGGCTACTATTCGCCGCTGTTTTTGTCGCTCGGTGCACTTTCCGTGGTGTTTGCCGTCTGGGTTTCCCATCGTATGGATGTGGTCGACCATGAATCCCAGCCCCTTCATCTGAGCGGGCATATCTCGTTTTTCTACTGTTGGCTGGTGGGTAAAATTATTCTCAGCAATATTGATGTGGTGAAGCGCATCTGGTTGGGCAATAAATCGATCAGCCCCTGTGTTGCCAGGCTGCCGTTGAGCCAGAAGACCGACATGGGAAAAGTCATCTACGCCAATTCCATAACCCTGACGCCAGGCACAGTATCGATGGATATCGAGGGCGCTACAGTGCTGGTACACGCCCTGACAGCAGAGAGTATTGCCGAACTGAGGGGTGATGAAATGAACCGGCGCGTTTCAGATCTGGAGCTTTAGATGCTGATTGCATGTGCAGTGGCAATTCTGGTTGTGATGGTGATGGCGATTATCCGTGCGTTGCTTGGACCCACTATTTACGACCGCATTCTGGCCGTTAATCTGTTCGGCACCAAAACTGTATTATTGATCGCAGTAATAGGTTTTTTGTTTGGCAGGCCCGATTTTCTGGACATTGCACTGGTGTACGCATTAATCAATTTCATCAGCGTTGTTGGTGTGCTCAGATATTTTGAATACAGTCACCGCGAAGAGGGAGGCTCCCTCTGATGCTTGCCGACATTGTGGCTGTGTTGAGTTCTGCCTGTCTCCTGCTTGGTGCTTTTCTGATCATTTCTGGTGCTGTCGGTGTGCTCAGGTTCCCCGATTTTTTTACCCGGATGCATGCTGCGGGTGTTACGGAAACACTGGCCACTACGCTGATTCTACTCGGCCTTATGTTGCTTGCGGGTTGGAGTATTATGTCTTTCAAGTTGCTGTTGATTTTACTGTTTATTCTGATTACCAGCCCGGTTGCGAGTCACGCACTGACAAAAGCGGCGCTCCATGGAAAACTTCAGCCACTGGTCGATGAGAAAAATGAACGATAGTTTTGGTATCCCAAGCCGGACGCGGGCAAAGATCATTGCTTTCCTCCGATCCCCTAGTGATGCCTCTGCAGGGATAACACTGACGACGACGGGAGTATTTCCATCGAACTAGTCCTGGATATTACGCTACTGCTACTTCTGGTAGTCACCGCGCTGGCCATTGCCCGGCAGAGGGATCTGTTCGCCTGCGTGATGCTGGCTGGGATCTATGGTCTGTTATCAGCCAGTTTCTTTGTTTCCATGGATGCCGTGGATGTGGCCTTTACCGAGGCGGCTGTGGGTGCAGGGGTTTTCCCCTTGCTGATGTTGACCGCACTGACCGTGGCCGGTCGCTATGAACAGACGGTTCACCGCCGACCGCGGGCGGCATTTTTTCTGGTGCTGGTGACCGGTGCCCTGATGATAGTGGGTACCCTGGATATGCCGGCCTTTGGTTCTCTGGATGCTCCCGCACACACTCACGTCGCTGCACGATATATTGAGTTGTCTCCCACTGAGATCGGTATTCCCAACATGGTGACATCGGTGTTGGCGGACTACCGTGCTTTTGACACCTTGGGAGAGGTGGTGGTGGTTTTCACGGCGGTGGTGGGTGTGTTGATTATGCTGACGCCGGGGGAGCAACGTCAGCAGCCTTCCCCGGCAAACGCCGTTGAAACAATGCGCAGTCATATGATTCTGCGGGTGGTGAGCAAAATGTTGATTCCTCTTATGTTGCTGTTTGCTCTCTACGTCCAGTTTCACGGCGAATATGGCCCGGGTGGTGGTTTCCAGGCTGGAGTTATTTTTGCGGCGGCGATTATTCTGTACGCGATGTTGTTTGGTCTGGTCAAGGCCCAGGCTGCGATCAAACCGTCAATCCTGCGATTGTTGGCGGCATTCGGGGTTTTACTCTACGGTGGCGTGGGGGTTGTCAGCTTTTTGACTGGCGTGAATTACCTGGACTACAGCCGTCTTGCCACTGATCCTGTTGTCGGTCGGCACATCGGTATTTTCAGTATTGAGTTGGGGGTTGGCATCACCGTGGCCGCTGCGATGATTCTGATTTTTTACGCATTTGCCGGTTATGCCACCGGTCGAGCTGAGGCTGAATAATGTTGCCAGAGCTTTATAACTATTGGGTGGTAATCGTCCTGATGATGATTGGTTTTTATATCGTCATCGTGCAGGGTAATCTGATCAAAAAGCTGATTGGCCTGAATATTTTCCAGACCTCTGTTTTTATCTTCTATATCAGTGTCGGAAAGGTAGAGGGGGGCAGTGCCCCGATCCTTGCCGAGGGCGTGAGTGTCTATTCCAACCCGCTACCCCATGTGCTGATTCTCACCGCCATTGTGGTGGGTATCGCCACCATGGCGTTGGCGTTGGCGCTGGTGGTCCGCATCAAGAATGCCTACGGCACGGTTGAGGAAGAAGAGTTACAGGAAAGAGATCTGCGGTGCTGAGTCATCTCCCCATTTTACAAGTGATTGTGCCCCTGCTGGCAGCACCGGCCTGTTTGTTGCTGGACAGGGCTCGCGCCGCCTGGCTGTTTGCCTGCATGGCCAGTTTTATCTCAGTGGTCATCAGTGGGCTGTTGGTGTTCCAAGTTCATCAATTTGGTGTGCTGAGCTACAGCCTGGGCGGATGGGATGCCCCCTGGGGTATTGAGTATCGTATTGATGTGCTGTCGGCCTATGTGCTGCTGATTGTCAGTGGCATTGGCGCGCTGATGATACTGGCTGCCGATACGGCCATCAGGACAGAAATTCCGTCAGAAAGACAACCGCTGTTTTATGTGCTCTATTTGCTCTGTCTGGCGGGCCTGCTGGGCATTGTCGCCACAGGTGATATTTTCAATGTGTTTGTGTTTCTGGAAATCTCTTCTCTGGCAACCTATGCGCTGATTGCCCAGGGTCGGGACCGACGCGCGTTGTGGGCTGCTTACCAGTATCTGATTGTCGGCACGATCGGTGCCACGTTCATCCTGATTGGCATCGGTTTTCTCTACAGCCTCACCGGTACCCTGAATATGCAGGATCTGGCGAATCGGTTGCCGGCGCTGGAAAGCTCTGCCACAGCCTTTACGGCATTCGCCTTTCTGATGGTGGGTGTCTGTCTGAAACTGGCACTGTTCCCACTGCATTTGTGGTTACCCAATGCCTATGCCTACGCGCCGTCAATCGTGACTGCATTTTTGGCGGCTACGGCGACTAAAGTAGCGGTTTATCTGCTGATCCGTTTTCATTTTTCGGTGTTCGGTGTCGGGTTTGCCGCGTCCGTGTTGCCGCTGCACAGCATATTTCTGGTGCTCGGCCTGGTGGGGGTGTTCGTGGCATCCCTGGTGGCTATCCAGCAGCCCAATGTGAAACGCCTGTTCGCCTACTCCAGTGTGGCGCAGATCGGCTACATGATTATTGGCATTGGCATTGGCACTGTCACCGGGTTGCAGGCAACGTTACTGCACCTGTTCAACCATGCTCTGATGAAGGGTGCGCTTTTTCTGGCGTTGGCTGCGATTGTGTTTCGTTTCGGCAGTGCCGATATACGGCATTTCGCCGGGTTGGGCCAGCGTATGCCCTGGACTATGGCAATTATCGTGATTGGCGGTCTGAGTCTGATTGGTGTGCCCGGCACGGTTGGCTTTATCAGCAAGTGGTATCTGGTTCTGGCGGCGTTCGAACGCGATTGGTGGCTGCTGATTATTGCCGTGTTGTTGGGTTCCCTACTCGCTGTTATTTATATCTGGCGGCTGATTGAAGTGGCCTATTTTCGGGAAGGCGAGGGGGAACCCCGCGGAGAAGCACCGCTGTCGCTGTTGATTCCAACCGCCATATTGGCACTGGCCAATATCTACTTTGGAATCGATACGCGCCTGCCAGTCTATCTATCGGATAGTGCGGCACAAATGCTGTTCGGAGGTGGCCCGTGACAGCACTTCTGGCCCTGCAACTTACCCTGGTCGTGCCACTTTGCGGGGCATTGCTGATCGCCCTGTGTGGCCGCTGGCCCAACCTCAGGGAAGCGGTGACCTTGTCCACGGCGGGCCTGCTCTTCTATCTGGTCATACAGGTGTTCGGTGCTGTCGAACGCGGTGGAGATGAAGCCGCTGCGCTTTATGTGGAGTTGTGGCAGATTTTGCCCGGCCTGCACATTGCTCTTCACTCGGAACCCCTGTCGATTCTTTTTGCGCTGGTGGCCAGTGGGCTGTGGATCGTCACTTCGGTTTATTCGATTGGTTATATGCGCGCCAATCAGGAAAAGCGCCAAACCCAGTTTTATGTGTGTTTTGCCGTCGCAATTTTCGCGGCGATGGGTGTGGCATTTTCAGCCAACCTGCTGACCCTGTTTCTGTTCTATGAAGTGCTAACCCTGTCAACTTATCCGCTGGTTGCCCACAAGGGTGACGACAAGGCCCGCGCCGGAGCAAGAACGTATCTCGGTATTCTGCTGGCGACCTCCATCGGGCTGTTTTTACCGGCCATGATGTGGACCTATTTTGTTGCCGGCACCCTGGATTTCCGTTCCGGCGGTATCCTCGAAGGCAATATCGGCGGTATTGGCGCCACCATCCTGCTGTTGATGTTCATGTTCGGTATTGGCAAGGCCGCGCTGATTCCAGTGCATCGCTGGCTGCCCGCTGCGATGGTGGCGCCGACGCCGGTGTCTGCCCTGCTCCACGCCGTGGCTGTGGTGAAAGCCGGTGTGTTCACCATCGCTAAAGTGGTGATTTATATTTTCGGGCTCGACTTTCTGGTGGATGTGCCACACGAAGTGATTGCCGTCTATATCGCTGGGTTTACCATTGTGGTGGCCTCCATACTGGCCCTCCGGCAAACCAATATAAAACGTATGCTGGCCTATTCGACGGTCTCGCAGTTGTCTTACATCGTGCTGGCGGTTCTGGTGCTCACCCCCCTCTCGGAAATCGGCGCTATCGTGCATATCGTCGCCCACGCGGTGGCCAAGATCACGCTGTTCTTTGCGGCGGGGGCGATCTATATAGCCAGCAAAAAAACCGAGATCAACCAGCTGGATGGCATCGGGTTTCGGATGCCGATTACCATGGCTGCGTTTGCCATAGCAGCGCTCAGTATGATCGGTGTCCCGCCCACCGGGGGCTTTGTTTCGAAGTGGTACATGATCGCCGGTGCATTCCAGGTTGACAGTTATTTTGTGCTGGTGGTACTGACACTTTCTACCGGTCTCAATGCGGCCTATTTTCTGCCGATTATTTTCCGGGCTTACTTTCGCAAGGAGTCGGTTGCGCCACCGAAACCCCATGGCGAGGCTCCGCTGCCCATGGTGGGGGCAATCTGTGTCACGGCGTTGCTGACGCTGTTGGTATTTTTCCTGAATGGTCCGTTGGTTGCCTTTGAAATGGCAGTGCTGGGGGTGCCCCGATGAACAACCGTGACAGCGCACAAAATGGCGCGCAAAAAAGCTGGCTCTACCGGCCGGAAAATCATAAAAAACTCTGGTGGGGTTTTGGCCTGATCCTGGCTGCGACGGTTGTCGTTCAGCTGTTTGTCCCGGTACACGGCCACTTCGGTTTTGACGGATGGTTCGGTTTCAGCGCCGCTTTTGGTTTTCTTTCATGTGCCCTGATGGTGGTATTCGCGAAACTGCTCGGATACCTTTTGAAACGGCCCGATAATTATTACGACGACGATGCTTGAATTAATTTTTCCGCCCGCATTCATTCTTATTCTCGGCGCTTTCCTGATCGGGCCGATAAGGGCTCCGTTGCGGCCGTTGATTGTGCTGGGCACACCGCTGTTGACACTCTATGCCATCTGGCAGATGGGCGACGGTATTCAGCTGACCGCACAGTTTCTCAATTACGAGATTCAGCTGATTGAGTCGAGCCCCCTGCGCCGCCTGTTTGCAACTATTTTTGCCATCATGGCGTTTGTCGGTGGGCTGTTTGCCTTCCGCCAGGCGAAGTGGTGGGAGCTCGCCGCTGCCCAGGCCTATGCGGCGGGTGCTATCGGCGTTTCCTTTGCCGGGGATTTGATTACCATGTTCCTGTTCTGGGAGCTGATGGCCATTTTCTCGACCGTTGTAGTGTGGTGTGGCGGCACCGAGGGAGCGCGAAAGGCGGGGATACGCTACGCCATCATGCACCTGGTGGGCGGTGTACTGCTGAAAATCGGTATTGAGGGGGTGATGGTCCACACCGGTTCCATTGAGATTCAGCCGATCCCGCTGACCAATATTGATGGCTGGCTGATCCTGATAGGTGTGTTGATTAACGCTGCGGCACCGCCATTATCCGCCTGGCTGGCGGATGCATACCCGGAATCCAGCCCCAGTGGCTCGGTATTTTTATCGGCCTTCACCACCAAAACCGCTGTGCTGGCGCTGATTCTGTTATTCCCGGGTCAGCAAATCCTGATCTGGATTGGTCTCTACATGATTTTCTACGGGATCATCTATGCCCTGCTGGAAAACGATATGCGCCGAATCCTGGCCTATTCCATCGTCAACCAGGTGGGTTTCATGGTCTGCGGTATCGGTATCGGTACTGAAATGGCCATCAATGGTGCGTCGGCCCATGCCTTTGCCCATATTATCTACAAGGCACTGCTGCTGATGTCCGCGGGTTCTGTGCTGTATATGACCGGGCGACGCAAGTGCAGTGAACTGGGCGGGCTCTACCATTCGATGCCGCTCACTGCACTGTGCGGCATTATCGGTGCCCTGGCGATATCGGCATTTCCGTTTACCTCGGGCTTTATCTCCAAATCGATGATTTCCCAGTCCGCCGCCGACCAGCATTTGATGATGGTCTGGTTATTGTTGCTGGCCGCCTCCGCTGGTGTTTTCCTGCACGCCGGTATCAAGTTCCCCTGGTTCGTGTTTTTCCAGAAGGACTCGGGGCTACGGCCCAAGGATCCGCCCTGGAATATGCGCGCAGCCATGGTTCTGTTGGCCGCTGCCTGTGTTTTGCTGGGTGTTTTCCCGGAGTGGCTCTATCGCCTGCTCCCTTACCCTGTGGATTATGTGCCCTACACCGCATCCCATCTGCTGACTCAGCTGCAACTGCTGCTGTTCTCCGGGTTGGCTTTCTTTGCCTTGTTGCCGTTGATGAGGCGGACCCTGACCATCAGTCTCGACTTTGACTGGGTGTATCGTCGGCTTATCCTGTCTCTGATGAATCGGTTGATCTGTCTGCTCAGTTGCCTCAATACGGCTTTGCGAAATGCATCCAACCGGGTGTTTTCCATCATCTGGACCTATATAGGCCGGCACCATGGTCCCGAAGGGATGCTGGCGCGCACCTGGCCAACGGGCAGTGTCGTGACCTGGGTTGTGGTACTGCTTACCGTCTTCCTGCTGTTCAGTATCTATTGAGTCCAACGGATACAGCCTTTCCCTGTTTCACGCGGGCTTTATACCCTGGAAACCAACTTATCCACCGGCAAATATGCTATAAGGCGCCATGAAAATTCCGAAACGTTTACAGCCTCTGGTTGACGATGGTCTGGTGGATGAAGTCATCCGCCAGATGATGAGTGGCAAAGAGGCAACTGTCTACATGGTGCGCAGTGGCGGAGAGCTCCGCTGCGCGAAAGTCTATAAAGAAGCGGATAAACGCAGCTTCAAAAAAGCCGTGCAGTATCAGGAAGGCCGAAAAGTGCGCAGTGGACGCCGTGCCAGAGCCATGGAAAAAGGTACCCGTTACGGTCGCGAGCAGCAGGAGGAAACCTGGCAGAATGCCGAGGTGTCAGCTTTGTATCGTCTGGCTGCCGCCGGGGTGCGGGTACCGGAACCTTTCGGCTGTGTCGACGGTGTATTGCTGATGGAGTTGGTCACTGACTGCGACGGCGATGTAGCGCCACGACTCAGTGAAATTACCATGTCCAGCCAGCAGGCTATCACCGATCATGCCTTATTGATGCGTGAGGTGGTGCGCATGCTTTGTGCCGGTCTGGTACACGGTGACCTGTCTGAATTTAACGTGCTGCAGGATGCGTCTGGCCCGGTGATCATTGATTTGCCACAGGCAGTCGATGCTTCTGCCAATAATCACGCAGAGTTTATGCTGGAGCGCGATGTTCAGAAAATTACCGAGTATTACGCGCAATTCGCTCCCGAATTGCTGGAGACCCGGTTTGGCAAGGAAATCTGGGCGCTATACGAGGCCGGTGACTTGCATCCCGATGTGCCACTGTCCGGTTATTTTGCAGAGGATCTGCAAAATGCTGATGTGACAGAGGTTCTGGACGTGATCAGCTATGCCCTCAGTGAAGAGGAGGAACGGCAACAGCGTCGTCGCGATGCAGAGGAAGGTGATTAGCCCCGACGACTTACAGTCTATGTGTGAATGACGCCTGTCCAGCCCGGCTGAGAGAGCAGAAAACCATTAAACCTCATTGTTTTTTATAAATATTTTTGGCTACCCCTCGACGCATTGCCGACAACTGCGTATAGTCCGCAGCCTTCGTTACACCATCTTTTTCGTTTTATCGTGCCCAGGATATTCCCTTGATCTCGACCGCAAACATCACCATGCAGTTTGGTGCCAAGCCGCTGTTTGAAAACATCTCCGTTAAATTTGGTGAAGGTAACCGCTATGGCCTGATCGGTGCCAATGGCTGTGGTAAATCCACCTTCATGAAAATTCTGGACGGCAGTCTTACGCCCACCGCCGGCAACGTGTCCATCACACCGAATGAGCGGGTTGGTACGCTGCACCAGGATCAGTTTGCCTTCGAAAAATACCGGGTAATCGACACGGTCATCATGGGCCACGCGGAACTTTGGGAAGTGAAGCAGGAGCGCGACCGGATTTACAGCCTGACGGAAATGACCGATGCCGATGGCATGAAGGTGGCGGAACTGGAAGCCCGGTTTGCCGAAATGGATGGTTATACCGCCGAGAGCAGAGCCGGTGATTTTCTGCTGGGCGCGGGTATCGCCGAAGCCCTGCACGAAGGTCCGATGAGTGATGTGGCCCCCGGTCTGAAGTTGCGGGTCCTGCTGGCCCAGGCACTGTTTTCCGACCCGGATATCCTGCTGCTGGATGAGCCCACCAACAACCTCGACATCAACACCATTCGCTGGTTGGAAGGGGTTCTCAACGAGCGCAAGAGCACCATGGTGATCATTTCCCACGACCGCCATTTTCTGAACGCCGTTTGTACGCATATGGCCGATATCGATTACGGCGAGCTGCGCCTCTATCCCGGTAACTACGACGACTTCATGACGGCGTCGACCATGGCCAGAGAGCGCCTGTATTCTGAAAATGCCAAAAAATCTGCCCAGATTGCCGATTTGCAGCAATTCGTCAGCCGCTTCTCGGCCAACGCCTCGAAGGCCAAGCAGGCGACGTCCAGGGCCAAGCAGATCGAAAAGATCAAACTCGATGAAGTGAAGGCCTCCAGCCGGATGAGCCCCTATATTCGCTTCAAGCAGGAGAAAAAACTCCATCGCCAGTCACTGATTCTGGAAAATCTCGGCCACGGGTTTGATGGTGGGCCGCTGTTCAGCAAGGGCAACCTGATCCTGGAGGCGGGCTCCAGACTGGCCATTATTGGCGAAAACGGTGCCGGCAAAACCACGTTGTTGCGTTGCCTGATGAACGAACTGACCCCCGATCACGGCAAAATCAAGTGGTCGGAAAACGCCGCGCTCGGTTATTGTCCCCAGGACAGCACAGCGGACTTTGATTGTGATCTGACACTGTTCGACTGGATGAGCCAGTGGCGAAAACCCCGCCACGATGACCAGATCGTCCGCGCCACACTGGGCCGCTTGCTGTTCAGCGCCGATGATTTCAACAAGAAAGCACGAGTCTGTTCCGGTGGTGAAAAAAACCGCCTGTTGTTCGGCAAGCTGATGATGACCGACGCCAATGTGCTGCTTCTCGATGAGCCCACCAACCACCTCGATATCGAGGCGATTGAAGCGCTCAATATGGCACTGGAGCACTACGACGGCACGCTGATTTTTGTCAGTCACGACCGCGAATTTGTCTCCTCCCTGGCGACCCGGGTGATTGAAATCAAGGATCGCACGTTGGTTGATTTCCAGGGTACCTATGAGGAATACCTGGCCAGTCAGCAGGCTATGGATAAAGCAGTGGGTGCCCGCTGATTCATGGCATAAAGCCGCCGTTCAGGGGCTTTACTGGCTGTGTGCCAAGGTCTTCAATCTACGGCTTTTAGGTCGGTGCTTCTGCTACTGGTACTTCCGGGCGGATGCCTTTACTCAAAGCGTTTCATTGCAGTGAGCAGGTGTTTGGCAGAGGCATTGTGATCGCCTGGTGAAGCCAGCAGACTTTGAACACGTTTCTTGAGTGAGGCAAAGCACTCGGTAAAAGCGCGTTTCGCGGCCACCGGATCATTGTGAATCGCCGCCGGATCGGGTAGTCCCCAATGCACGTGTTCAATGGTGCCGTCAAGCAGTGGACAGTCTTCCGCTGCCGCGTTATCGCATACCGTTAATATCACATCAAAAACCGGTGCTCCAGCGCCGATAAATTCATGCCAGCTTTTGCTGCGATAAGCCTCCGGGGCACTATCAGCCAGTGTCTGGATCTGTTCCAGCGCCAGCGGGTTTACCCGCCCGGTGGGCTTGCTGCCTGCACTGTATGCCAGGAAAAGCGGTGAGCCAATCGTATTAAACAGTGCTTCGGCCATGATACTCCGGGCGGAATTGCCGGTGCACAGCACCAGTATTCGCAACGGAGAGAGCAGGCGACTGCCGGTGTCAGCGCATTGATCCAGGCTATCTGTTGTCATACACGTTACCTCATAGATGAAAAATCTGAGCTGTTGATGCCGATGCCTAGCGCTGCCAGCGGTGGTAGCGCTCCACCAGGTTTAACAACCCCTGCGGCGCATGGGCTTTTTTCCACTCGCCGGCGGCAAACTTGTTGGCTTCCGCCAGGGTGGGGTAGATATGGATGGTGCCCAGAATCTTGTTGAGACCGAGTCCGTGTTTCATCGCCAGCACATACTCTGCAATCAGATCTCCCGCATGGTTGCCGACAATTGTCACCCCGAGAATGCGGTCTGAGCCGGGCCGGGTCAGCACCTTGACGAAACCCTCGGCGCAGCCGTCGGTAATGGCCCGATCCAGATCGTCGATGCCGTAGCGGGTCACCTCGAATTCCACACCCTGTTCAGCGGCATCCTGTTCGTTCAGTCCCACCCGCGCCACTTCCGGGCTGGTAAAGGTGGCCCAGGGAATCACCGAGTAATCCACCCTGAATTTTTTAAAGCGGCCGAACAGTGCATTGACGGCGGCATACCAGGCCTGGTGGGCGGCGGTGTGGGTGAACTGGTAGGGTCCGGCCACATCGCCGACGGCGTAGATGTTGGGAAAGCGGGTCTGCAGGAACGCATTGAGGGCAATGGTGCCATTTTTATGGGTCGTTATGCCCAGTGCTTCCAGCCCCAGTCCGTCGGTATTGGCTTTGCGGCCGATGGCAATCAGGATCTGGTCAAATACCAGGCGCACACTTTCACCCTGGTGTTGGGTATAGAGTACTTTGTCGCCACCTTCCACTGCGAAGCGATCCGCCTTGTGGTTCAGCAACAGCTCGACGCCGTCCCGGCGCAGGGCATCGGCCACCAGCTTGGCGGCATCGTCATCTTCCCGGGGTAAAATGTGTGGCAGCATTTCCACCTGGGTGACATGGGTGCCGAGGCGGGCAAAGGCCTGGGCCAGTTCACAGCCGATGGGGCCGCCACCGAGAATCAACAGACGGCCCGGGTTGTTGCGGATTTTCCACAGGGTCTCAGTGGTCAGATAATCAATTTGTTCCAGTCCGGGAAAGGGCGGCACCAGTGGGGCGGCACCGGAGGCGATAATGATATTGCGTGCGGTCAGGGTCTGCTTCCCTTCGTTGCCGGTAATTTCCACCGCCCAGGGGGAAATCAGCCGTGCATTACCCTGGCGGCAATCCACCCCCAGTTGGCGGTAGCGCTCGACTGAGTCGTGGGGTTCGATGGCCTTGATCACCCTCTGGATACGATCCATTACCGCGCCGAAATCGGCTTCCGGTTGCAGCGGTTTCAGGCCGTAGTCCGGACTGTGGCTGGCCATTGAGGCTACCTGGGCACTTTTAATCAGGGCTTTGGACGGCACGCAGCCGGTGTTAAGGCAGTCGCCACCCATGCTCTCCTTCTCCACGAGGGTGACGCCGGCCTTGACGGTAGCGCCGATATAAGCGCTCACCAGACCGCCGGAGCCGGCGCCGATCACGATGAGATTGCGGTCAAAATGTTTGGGCTTTTCCCAGCCGCGATAGACCTTCGCATGCTGCAGGGGCGCGAGTAGGGCGCGGGCAATCCAAGGAAACAGCCCTAGCAGAACAAAAGCACCGATCAGCCCGGGGGAGAGAATATCCCCGGCGCTTTGCAGTTGTGCCACCTGGGTGCCGGCGTTGATATAGACGGCGGTGCCCGCCAGCATTCCCACTTGACTGACCCAGTAGAAGGTCCAGGTTTTCAGGGGCGTCAGTGCCATCACCAGGTTGATCAAAAAGAACGGGAACACCGGTACCAGGCGCAGGGTAAACAAATAAAAGGCGCCGTCTTTTTCGATGCCCTGGTTGATGGTTTTCAGGCGGTCGCCAAAACGCTGTTGCACCCAATCCCGCAACAGGTAACGGGCCACCAGAAAGGCCAGGGTGGCACCGATGGCCGAAGCGAAGGAGACAAGCAACAACCCGGTGACAAACCCGAAAATAGCGCCGCCCGCCAATGTCATGACAGCAGCGCCGGGGATCGACAGCGCAGTCACGACCACATACACCACCAGAAAAATCAGCCAGCTCAACAGCCGGTTTTCCGTATAGAAGCTGTGAATGATGTCCAGTTGTTGTTGTAAGTAAGCCAGACTCAGATATCGCCCGAGATCAAGGAAGAAATACGCCGCCATCGCGATAACCACAGCGGCGACAATCATCAGCTTCTTGGTGGTTCTATGCACAGGGCATTCCTTTCAGTGTTTAAGTTCATGTTAGTTTGCGGCCAGTCGCTGGACTGACACAAACTTGTGATTCAGCAATATCAATAAGATGGGCAAGGAACGGTTTTGTTACAAGCAATTTTGACGAATGGCGCTAACTTGGGAAAAGGACAAGGGAGTATTGCGGGCACTATTTTTGGTTGAGGCAGGGAAAAGATAGAGCAGGGGTGCCTGACACCCCCGCTCGCTAACGTTAAAGGCTTGAGATGGTTCTTTTTTCTTTCTTTTCTTTACGTTTTTCTTTCAGCGTTTTTTGGGGCGGTTTTTTGCTGCCCGCTTGAATTTTGCTCTTACTCACTTTGTTCTTACTCATGTCAGTCTCCATTATTCTGTTGATCGAATATAAGCAAAAAGTGACTGCCGCATAGGGCGATAGAGGAAAATAAAAATTCAGCTTAGCTGTTTATTCTCAACTATGAGCGGCATGAAAAAGACTGCATGATTATTTCCCTCCATATCTGTGAAAATTTTTACGCTACAGCCAGAATTCGAAAACGATTCATACGGTTTCCGACGAAGAAGGTTATGGTTTCGCCGTGTTTTTTACCTAGCAGGGCAGAGCCCAAAGGGGAAAGGACGGAGATTTTTCCTTGCGATGGATCACTATCACCAGGCAGCACAACGGTGATAGTGGTTTCACTGTCGTCGAGCATATCGATGAGGTTGATGCTTGATTCTATTGAGACGGTGTTGCCATCGTGGGGTGTATCGGTGGGTGAGTCATAGATACCCTGCAATTTATCAATCACGTTGGCAATTTCAACCGGACTTAGTGTCAAGGGGTAGAATGTTTTATTCCTCTCCACCGGATCCATCAGTTTTCCGATAAAATTCCGGATGTCTGACAAGTACTTAATATTCATTTTGCACACCAATAGCTTAGGTGCCCTGGGTTTTTGATCAGGGCATAACAGTTAGATTTTTGGATAGAACAGGGGGCCGAGCGTGACTAATCAATCACGCTCGGTTAGGAGGGAAAGGCTACGTGGTGTGTTCTGGGAGAAAAATGCATTTTTTTCACAGCTTCCTGTTAAAAGCAGTCTGCGTAATCAACTCGATTATAGCTTTGCAATATTTATAATCAAGCGTATGGAAGTCGAGGGGGTTGAAGGGATGGTTTGAGCGACTAAAAACAAAAAAACCATTTAAGAATCAAATTCTTAAATGGTTTCTCGCGGTCATTCAACCTTTTTAAAATGGTGCCCAGGAGAGGACTTGAAATATATAAATAAGTATTTGATTTAAAATAATAAAAAAGTTTATTGATTTAAATATGTACTCGTTAGTGTACTCAAAATCACATGGCTTCGGTTTTTCTTAAGTGGCTGGGCCGATACCATAGCCAAAAGGTAGTGCAAGCGCACTGATATGTGAGCGCTTGGACATAATAGTCCGGGCTATATTGATGCGAGCTTGCTGTTAGTCTCCCAATCGATGGACAACGCCCTCTGGCTGAATCGCCACCAGGCGCTCGTAGTGTCTATTCGAGATCGTTGAATGAGGCACACCGTGGTCGTGAGTGGAACATCGGCCAGGAAGCGACCAAGCACTCCCCACGGGAGATATCGTTTTACTTTGGACGCTGGTGTGATCGTGACACCCTGCCCCGAAGCAACCAAGGTCATCATCATATCAAAGGTTCGGACAACCCGGGTGCCTGCGGGCTGCGGGTTACCCAATGACTCGAGGATAGCATTCAACTCTCGGTAGTTTTCATAACAAAGCACCGGATCCCACTGGATGAAGGGGCAATCTATCAACTGATCCATGGTAACTGAAAGGCTTTGCCTCAATGGAGAGTGGATTGATGTGGCGACCACCCAGGGCTCTCGCCAAAGCGGCACGGCATCCCATTGTTCATCAATAATGGCTGATCGGGATATCCCGATATCATATTGCCCATTGCTGAACTGCCGAGATGTTAGTGACGGATCCGACTCACTGAGCTGAACTTTGACGCGTGGTTCTTCGGCCCTCTGCCGGGCGAGCAAAGTCGCCAGTTGAGGATGTGACAGCCCATGGGATAGCAGGACGCGCAGTTTGTCTGAGGTGACAGTATCCATATTTGCTGAAATGGCGATTGCACAATTTTCCGCTTATCTTATCAGTAATGAGTTAAATTTAACGTGGTTTAAGCAAAGTCCATAATGGATGCTTTTGCAGATGCAGAAGCGTTCAATGCAGCGGGGACGCCCCGTAGGATCCACGACTTATAATGCCGAGCCTGCTCTGGCGTTTGGTGCGGCTGTGCGGGAAGCCAGGGTCGATTTGGGCATAGCCCAGGAAAAGCTCGCTCATCTTGCAGGCATTGAGCGTTCTCATCTGGGTAAGATCGAGCGCGGCGAACATATGCCGACACTCGCTTTGATTTTAAAAATCGCAAATGCATTGGGCTGTCGTGCAGGAGTGCTTATAGAGGCTACGGAAGCGCAACTGGACAACAGGGTCTAGCGTTAGTCTTCTTCCATAGTGAGTTCCCCGGGAGATCGATCACTGCGACTGACCCGTTGTAGAAACCGTTCAAGTTGTTCAGACGGTTCGGTATTTGGGCGCAGTAGATAAGTGGTCAGTGTGGCCATCTCCATATCGAGTGGTCGGGGGACCACATCCGGATGTCGGTACACCTTGAGCTGGGACTCCGTGGCAAAGCCGAGTCCATAACCAGCGGCCACCAGAGTCAGCATCAAGTCGAGCGACGTGGCATGCTCGGCGACGATGGGCTCTGTGTTCACACTCCTGAGTATCTGATCGATTTGCCGACTACACCCCTCGCAGACGTCAGGATGACAGAGCACCAATGGATAACGCAGCAGTGCGTCCAGCGGCACATGGGTGAAAGACAGCAATGGATGTCGGGAGGGAATAACGGCGACGAGAGTATCGGTCCACACAGCATCAACCAAAATACTTTTTTCGACGTTGTCTGTGTGGGCAAAACCGACGTCAAAAATATCGCTTTGCAGTCCCTTGATTTGTTGGGCCAGAGATCGCTCGAACAAGCGAATTTCCACATCGGGTTCCTCTTCCCTGCAAAGGGCGAGCAGCGATGCCAGGCGCGGCTGGACGATGCCATCGGAAAGCACAATTCGCAGAGCGCCACGATAGCCGGTGGCGGCAGCTTTGACGTTATTGCGGGCCTGGTCCAAGACGGTAAAGATTCGCTGAACATCTTCTAGGAAAACTTGGCCAGCCCATGTCAATTGAGTTCCACGGCGACTCCGCTGGAACAACAGGACATTGAGTTCTTCCTCAAGCTCCTTGATGGTGCGGGAGAGGGGAGATTGTTCAATATGCAAACGCTCTGCAGCCCGGGCGAAGTGAAGCTCTTCCGCCAATGCAAGAAAATAGCGCAGATGGCGAAGTTCCATGTTTTCACCCTGATATGCCTGTTTGGTTGTATTGTTTTTGCTCCTTGCGGCAAGCCGGTACATTTCCTCACGTTGTTGAACGAAGCTGCTGCGCAGTAAGAGACCTTCATCGAGTCCCTCCAATGAGCGAATAATTCCTCCACGTGCTACTCCCCGGCGCGATAGCAGGAGGAATTACCATGAATGCGGTACAGCAAAAGACACTCCAATCACTGTACCGCAAACATTTTAGCGCGTTGCGACGGCGAGGCAAAGCTGATCGGACAATTGATTCCTACGCACCGGCGGGCCGTACGGCGGGGGACCGAATTTTGGTACACCTTTCCGGATACTCTGCCCTAGGATCAGCTCGAAACGCATTTCTCACCCTTGGTCGATACCCACCCTTGGTTCACCGTCGAGGTGGATCGTAAGGGCCTGCAGTTCTTCTACCAGCATATGCTCAAGAAAGACTGGACCTGGGTAGATATCGTCAAGCAGCCGAAGAAAAAATGTTGCCCGACATCCTCACTCTCCAGGAAATTGAGCGCCTGATCAAACGGCGCCCACCTGGTGGAACCCGGGATCAACCTGCGGGCCATTCAGAAGGAGATGGGGCATGAATGCTGCAAGACTGCCTCCGTCTATACGCAGCTGCCTGAGGTCACACAGCACGATACCGAAAGGCGAATCAACGGTTGGTGTCGCGGATGCGCATCCTGTGGGGAGAGTGACATGGAACTCTCCACTCTCTCTTTGAGCGATATCGGACGCGCTCTGGTGCCTCCCCGAGACCGGGCAGTGGTCGGCCTTCAACGCCATCACCGTTGTCGTGCCGTACTATCTGATGACCTTCACGCTGCCCTTCGAGCTTCGCGGGGGCTTGCCTGAAGGACCGCCCGTTTCTGGTGTTCGACGAATGGGCGGCAGATCAGGATCCTGTCTTCAAAGAGGTGTTTTACCGGGAGTTGTTACCCGAGCTGAAAGCGCAGGGCAAGGCGGTGCTGGTGATCTCCCACGACGACCGCTACTTCCATCTTGGTGACCGGTTGTTGAAGCTGGAAGATGGACAACTATCCAGCATTGAGCAGACCGAAACCGCAGTGGAGCAACCGACGGTAAATCTTCGTCCAGCAGTGCCGGTGGGGTCGTCCTAGGCATGCGTCCCGTTCTGGTCTGCTTTGTCATTTCCCTGAAGTTCGATCAGGGAAAGGTACGGGTTATTTGGTGGAGTCTCATTCATTAAGACGGCAGGATCCGCCATTAGATACCCGTGTACTTTCCGCGATTTCCTCGGGCCAGTGACGTTGAACGTCCAGATGTTCAGGCCATTCGGCTGTTTGCGGTGCAGTTGCAGGCGTTCGAAGCGTTTTTGAATCCATTGCCAGTCCTTGATTTGATCCTGTTTGGCGAGGGGAGAGATTTCAGGATGCTCCTGCGCGTAGCGTTGGAATATTCCCGGGCTGATCAGGCAAAAGGTATCCTCAACGGTATGTACCAGGGCCTTGGCGTCATTGATGATCAGTTTTCGGCTCAGCATGCTGGTTCTCAGCCACTCTGTGAAATGCTCGCCTGACGGTTCCTGTGGCGGAGGGTGGGTGATAGGTGAGTCGGTTACTGTTGGTTTTTGGGAGGAAGGTGTTGTTACTCCTGAACCGGTGTTTTCAGCTTCGGCTGCGGTCCCTTTTCCGGCGCCACCTGTTGGCTCACCCCGCTTGGGGCTGGATAGCAGATCCATTAATGCGTCGATATCGTCGGTCTGAGCCCTTTCGGCAGGGGCATCACTTTTCTTGGGCTGGGCGGGCGCTTGTCGTGGCGTTGTCTCTGGTGACACTTCGGCATGCGTGTCGTTCTGAGCGTCCTGTTCAATCTGTACGGTGCCGCTAAACGGTGCCGGTCTGTCGCCCGCTTCCCAGATGAGTGAGGGTGACAATTTGAGGAAGGTGAAGGTGTTGACCCAGCCATTGTCGCCGGTGACGGTGGCCCGCCAAATGGCTTTGCCCTCGCCATTGGGTTGAATCATACCGTGGTCCTGCAGCACGTCGAACAACACTGTATTCTTTTCCGGAATCCCTTCCAGTCCCTGAGACAACAGGTGTGCCCGCAGCTTGTCGGAGATGGTTTTGCTCACCAGCCACAGGGTTTCCTGGGTCAGCCAGCCGTCCGAGGCCTGGGGCTGGTTGAGTTTGAAGGCCTCCCTGACCAGATAGCGCAGCCCCTCCAAAAGTTTGCGTTGCAATGCCTGTTTGGGCGCGGCCAGTGCTTTGGCGGGGTTGCCGCCGAGGGCCTGGGCAACCGAGGCCTGATCAGCTTTGGTGACCAGTTCACCCAGTATCCCGGCGTGTTCGTATTTACCCGCCAGCATATAGAGCAGCGCGGACCACAGTTCAGGGTAGGCACACAGCCAGTCGAGAATAGCGCGGCTGAGCAGTTGGGTGTACAGCAGTCCGGAGGCGGCGCTGTGCAGGCGGTATTCGCGGTTCGGTTGGTAACGGAAGCGGTATGGGGCGGACAAGGGGCCGTGCCAGGGATGCCACACTGTGCCGTCCCGGTACTCGACATGTAGATCCACAGCGACCTTGCCGATATCGTGCAGCAGTGCCGCGTAGGCGAGACCGGCTGTCCAGGCATCGGCCTGGGCGGCTTGTGTTTCCGGCGGCGCGCCCGGCGGCAGGAGGTGGGATTGCCTCAGCTTCAAGGCGTAGATGACGATTTCCAGGCCGTGATCCAGCATCCCGCCGGGGTAGGCGTGGTGATGGCTTTCCGAGGCTGGAAAGGCCTGTACCCATTCGGCGTATCGCTCCAGTGGGGCCCGGTAGAGCGTGGCGTATTGCTGTCTGGAGACGGCGGTGAGCTGCCAGATGCGCTCCAGCAGTTTTTGGCGATGGGGCTCTCCCAGCAGGGAGGCGGCGCTCCGCGGAGGGAACAGGCCTGTGACTTCCTCTGTGCCCGGAGTGGATGAGGGTGGTGGCCTTTTGCCAATTTTGGATCGAAGCAGTGTAAACATGACGCTATCAGATACGGGGCCGGATAAAGGTGACATCCGGGTATAAGGCATCGGGCGCGTGGCGGCTATGGAGAATGGGAAATGGCGTTGGTGCGGATTACCTCCGTTTTCGGTCCATCCCAAAAGCGACAGGGTTTCGCATCGTTGTGGCATAGCGATTTTGGGCATTCTTAAACGCCAGGAGAATATTTCTCTGTTGGGCGAGGATGATTGGCGGGAGAGCCTTTTCGCCTTTTACAGGTAGGGCCTTTCCCCTTGATCACCCTTCCGTTGTGCCAGCCTTTTCAGCCCTTAATGCCGTTTGGGGTTGCGACGGTACGCATGTGCTGAGGATGTCTTTGGGAGGGTATTGAATTTCTGTTAGTCAATGACTAATATGCAGTCATTGACTAATGGAGGAGAGCCATGGCTACAATGACTATTCGTAATATTGAAGACGAGCTCAAGACTCGATTGCGTGTGCAAGCCGCTTCACACGGACGGTCGATGGAAGATGAGGCTCGGGACATTCTTCGGGCGGCATTGTCGTCTGAACCGGTACGGGGCGCTTCCCTGGTGAAGGCGATCCGGGAGCGCATTGCACCTACGGAAGGCATTGAGCTGGAGCTGCCCGCCCGGGAGGCGATCCGCACGCCACCGGAGTTGGATGCGTGATTATCCTGGACACAAACGTGTTGTCCGAAACATTGCGTCCAAGTCCGGACGCGCGCGCCCTGGCGTGGTTGGAGGCGCAACCTCGCGCGGCGTTGTTTACCACCACAATCACCCAGGCGGAGGTGCTATATGGTGTTCGCGTGCTACCGAATGGCCAGCGTAAAGCTGCGTTGTTGGATGCTGTTCAGGCTATTTTTGTCTCCGACATGGCCGGGCAGGTGCTGGGGTTTGACAGTGATGCTGCGGCAGCCTATGCGGAAATTGCCGCCTTCCGTAAAACGGCGGGTAAGCCGATCAGCCAGTTTGACGCCATGATTGCCGCGGTGGCCAAATCCCGTGGCGCCGGTCTGGCGACACGAAACGTCAAGGATTTCGCCGATTGCGGTATCCAAGTGGTAGATCCTTGGCAGTATTGAGGATGCCCTGCCGTGACTTGCGTCAAAATCCTGTGGCATGAACTGAAACAGTATGCGGCGGGTCATAGACGAAGAGCGTTTCACTCAGCGAGTTGATGGAATGATGGCGTGGTTATGAGTTGACGCAGAACTGCAAAGCGAGGCAGAACGATGGCAACTAATGCACATACCGAAAGGTGGGCTCATCGGGCTGGCTGTAAGGTTGGCCGTGCGTGGCGTGGAGTTGTGCGTCAGGATCGGCGAGCCATTGAGTGGTTTGTGAAACACGGTTGGCCAACTGGTCTCGCCAAGGCGATGCTCTGGATTACGAAGTTGGCTGTTCTCGGTGTGTTGCTGTACACCGCGTTCTGGCTGACGTTACTGTTTGTTCTTGCGCTTCTGGTTACTTGCGGGATTGCCAATAGCGACCAAGGGGACGAGCAAGTGAATGCAAATGACGAATGGAGGTTTGGTGAATCTGGCTATGGCCTCTATTCATCTGGAGGACAGCGCATTGATCCTCATGATCCAAATGACCCGTACGATGAATGAAGGGAAGCATTGGCTACTTCAGTTTGCCTGATACTTTGTTTATGCCGGAAGCTGTACTGTCCCTGGCATCTTTTGAGCCCCCTGCCAAATTTTGTGCTATTCCACCGGCACGTATGCCCACCCACCCCAAGGCCGTGACCCAAAACGTGGGTAACACAATAAACATCGCTGCCATCACAAAGTTCAGCAACATATCCCCGAAGGCATTGTTCAACCCCATCAGCAGGTTGAAATTGGTGTGGGGTCGGTCTGCGCCCAGCCCCCAGCCGTAGAGGGCATCGAGTATGGTCGAGTCGAGCCAGCGTGCGAGCTGGAACCAGAAATCCACGAAGAACAGGGCGAACTGCACGCAACTGACGATGACCACGGATTTCAGGTCATAGGTGCCCACTACCAGTATCAGCGGAATGCAGATGGCCATGGCCATTTTCAGGAACGACAGCACCATGGGCAGAGCCTGGCGCACGATATCCATGGCGGGGAAAAAGCCCAGCGAGCCGACGGTCAGCCCCACGTCGGCGGCACCGCGGGCCACGATGTTGGGGAGTGTCATCTCGATCTGGCCGCCGTAGTCGGTGTAGACGGCGCCCTGGTTCATCTTTTGTTGTCGCGGGGAGGCGATGGCACGAATCACCGAGTCATTGATCTGGTCTTGGGTCAGGAACCCCGCCCATTCACCGATGCGATCCAGTAGATCGGGATCCACCTGCTCCAGCAACTGCGTTCGCAGCCCCTGGGGACTGTCGGCCCACCACTGTCGGCAGGTGGGGTAGCCGCCACCGCTGACGACTTCCGGAAATCCGGCGTCCCGGACTGTGTCATAGGGCCAGTCCGGTCGGGGGAGGGTTGAGTGGTAGGTGTCGTAGAAGCCAGGCGTCTCGAGGAAATAGCCGGAACCAATCCAGTTGATGTCGTTCATCTCATCCTTGCCGAGAGTTGGCCGGTTCATGAACAGCTTTGCCCGTGAAGGGCCATAGCAATCGTGGGTGAAGTCGGCCACCTCCTGGGCCAGCACCGGGTCGTCGATGCGGGTGCTGTCGATGTCCATGCGGATCTGGCGCAGGTCGGTCCCGCAAGGGATGGCCGCCACCGCCGCGCCGGTGATGGCCTTCGAGAGGCTGTGCATGAAGAACCACCAGACCGGTACTTGGGCGCTCTGGTCGTTGAGGGTGGTAAAGCTGGTGGCCCAGTCCGTCTCGCTGGGCAGGGGCACATCGATCTGGCACTGGATAGAGCGGGAGCGGTCGAATGCCAGTGTACTCAGGTCCAGTTGGATAAACGGAATACCCGCAAACAGAATCACCACAATGGCGACCCATACTCGGTTCTCGATACGCAGTGAGGACAGCACGCCCTTGTTGCCTTCGTCGGCGCCCTCGGCGCGGGCGCGCAGCCACTCCTGAATGATGATGGCAAGAAACGGCAAGGCGAACACCCCACTGGCCACCAGTACATGCCAGATGCCGTTGCTGACGATCCAGCCCACCAGGGTCAGATAGTATTCCAGATAGTCCGAGGTATAGAGCGTCACCGGGCAGGCTCCCCTTTTACGGCTGGTATAGCCAAGCGTTGGCTTCCATTAGGAGCAGGGCGGTGCCGGTGGCGATTTCCACTCTCAACAAGCGGGCGTGGGCCGAGGGTTCCCGCCGCAGTAAGCGGGGACGTAGCCGCCACCAGCCGTAACCGATGGCGCCATAGAGGCAGAGTCGCCCTACCAGAAAGCCCCCGGCGTGGGATTTGAGCCAAAGATGCCAGGCCGTTTGGCTGCCGACGGCCTGAATGCCCGCCCAGGAGGCCAGGAAGGCTATCGTGGCCAGTAACACCATCCAGATACCCGCCCAGGCCAGTCGGCGGCAGTAACGGCGGATTGGCGATGAATGTGACGGCGAGGTCATGGTGTGTCGTCCGGTTTCTCCGCTTCGCGCAGCCGGTCACGGATGGTCTCACCGTCATAGATGCCACCGGAGTTGGCACCGCGCACACGGTTGCGCTGGATGATGGCCAATGGGGAATTACCCGCCAGGGTGCGCCGCAGCTCCAGTTCGGTTTTGAGATTGCTGATGGCCTGCTCCAGAGTCTTAAGCTCCTTGTCCACCGCCGCGATGGCCAGTTCGTTTGAGGCAACATTGGGTTCTTTCATCCCCGCCAGTAGGGTGCGTTGCAACAGCAGGGCTTTTTCCAGGACGCTGGACAGCGCGATATCCGATGCCAGGCGGCGTCCCAGGATGTCCTGATCGGGCTCATCCCGCAGCGCCTCGATCACCGCCCGGGTAATGGGCAGGGAGCGGCTGCCGGCGGCTTCCAGGTTGTCGATGGTGGTGGATGAGCGCCCCGTCACCAGATCCTGCAGAGAGAGCAGTTTCTCGTCGTATTCCTCCTGGATCAGTGGCGTCAGGCCGACACCGGGGGTGGTGCGCGTCTTGGTGCAGCTGTCGCAGGTGCGCTGCTCCCGTTCACCCAGTACGCGGACGGCCCAGTCGGCGGCTGCCTCGGGAGACGGCCAGGCCCTGCAGCCCAACTGGTCGGCGCATGTCGCCGGATCAATGGTGGACGTGTCGTCAACCGCCCGGCTGTTCAACAGGTTGTAACCGGCGCGGGTGACATCGCCGATCACGCGGATCGGTGCCTGGCTATTGCCCCCCGCATTGTCGCCGCCCACCCATGGGACGCCGCCGTTGCCGCGGTTGGCTTCCGCTTCTTCAATGGCGGCGACCGCATCGTTGTCGGCGACGGCCTCTTTCAGGGCCATACCTTCGGCCAGTTGATCCCATCCCAGTTGGCCGCCCGCTGTGTCAGCCATGCGGTTGGCAATAGCCCGGCAGGTCATTTTGGAGCGGTCAAAATCCAGCCGCGCCTGCAAGATACCGTTGGTCAATAGGTTGTAGAGACCCGGGTCGGCGCGCTGAATGATCAGGGCAGGTAGCGAGGCCACCGCGGCTGTCGCATTCTGAATCACATTGCTCATGATGCTCTGAAAGCCGTTGGTGATGCCGTTAAGTTGGTTGTGAAGGGTGGTGGTGATGCTCATGTCCCCACAGATCAGATTGCTGTTCCAGCCCACGCCGACACCGAGGCTTTGCATGTTGCCGGCGCTGCCCATGGAAACCGCCCGGCCGCCGCCAATGGTGTAGAGCACATCGTCGCCAATCACACTGCCGGTGACGCTGACCCCATCGCCGTCAATCGTGGTTTGCGCCGACGTGATATGACAGCTGCTGAGCAATAGTGCCAGGGTGAGGCATTGGACAATGCGAGGACGAGTGATGAGGTGGCTCTGGCTCAGATGCATATCCGTTCCCTCACTGCACATCGATGCTGCCGAGAAACACCTGGCCTTGCCGTTCGCAGCACTGGTAGGGGCGCCACAGTGCCCAGGCATAGTCCCCCTGGGTGGCCTGAGCATGGTGCCCGCTGTTGGGAAAGACAGCACAGCTTCTGGACAGGGTGGGGGTCAGTTCCTGCCATTTGCCGGTGGCGGCATCGCTTTCCATCAGGGCACCGGCGGGCCAATACCCCGCGGATTGTCTGGCCAGCAGGGGCTGGTAGACGTGGACCTGGCCGCGGCGGGTTACGATGTCGCCCGCCCGCTGGGCCACCACCGCCCCTGCCTTGTGGTCGTCCACGTGATGCAGGAAACCGCCGCGGGGGTAGACATTGCCCCAGAGGTTGAGGGTGCTGCGTGCGCCGATTTCGCGCCTGCCCGGTATCAGGGCTTCCGGGTAGAACGCTTCGGGAAGGTTGTAACGCCAGGCGAGGGTGTCCAGGGTGCTGAGCAGGTAGGGCATAAAGGCCGTGCCCGCCCCTTCGCAGCTATAGCCCCACTGGCCGGCGAACTGGCTGAAGATATAGCCGCCGGGATGGCCGATGACATCCGCATTCTTGAACTTGGCCAGGTTGTTCTCATGGGATTCGTTGGTCGTGCCGTCACCGCCGGCCTGTGCCGTTTCGTTGGGCGGGCTCATGGCGGCGACCTCCGCCCAGGGGTTTTCGCCGGTATTGGAATAACTGGAGACCACCGCGTCGGGTACATAGTGACTGACCCTAATGGAGGTTTCGACGGAGCAACTGTAGGGCGTGCAAAACAACCAATAGCAGATGCCGACAACGCGGTATTCGAGGCAGTCCGGTGACACCGTGGACGAGACAATGTCAGCGGTGGTGAGTGCCGAGGAGGGCAGGGCGTGGCATAGCAGGATGATGGCAGCTGTGCGGCGAAGTCGATGACGGAGAGGGAGTCTCATGGTTGCTGTCTCCGGTATGCCTCGATTCGGGACAGTGCGCGGCGGAGATTGCGCTCGCCGTAGATGACGTAGCGCTGATCGACGACCACAGCCGGAATGCGATCAACCCCCAACTGCCAGGCATCGATAACGTCCTGGTACGCGCGGCTCAAGCGCAGGTGCAGCGTTTTTTTATCTGCTGCCATGCGTTGCCGGACTGCCGCTGCTGCATTCTCCGGGTTGGTGGGTAAGCCGGCGGAAAAGGCCGCCTCAATACGCGCCGGGGCATCCAGTTCAATCAGCCGATCCGGCGTGCCCTCAACAGAATGGTCCTGGTCGGTGACCACCCAAACTTCGGTACGGGCGAGAGAGGCCCACAGACATAATCCGATGGTGACGGCGTACAGCCACAGCGATCCTGTTCGCATAAATACTCACCTAAACAAGGGGGCAGGCGAATAGTAGGCCCCGGTTGAGCATGGAGGGGCGACAAAGAAAGGGAATTGCCGGATGCCGGATTGATTGCTCGTGAGGGCAATGGACCCATGTAGGTTTGATTCCTATGGTATTTGTCCAATTAAATTGGACTTAATGCGGCCAAGGTAAACTTACGTTATGAGGGTGACTGCGCTTTCCAGCAGGTCTCGCTTCGTGATTTGGCTTCCCGGTGTGCTGTTACCGTTGTCCTTGGGAAGTGTGGCGTGTCGGGCGGGGCATGTATCGCTGGCTACCGTCGTCAAACTGTACCGAGATCTTGATTTTGTGATAAAATCGCATGATGTATTATCACTATTGAGGTAGTTGGCGCCGATGAGCTTGGCAGGGCAAGTAAAACTGCAGTTGCAGAGTGTGCCGGAGGGTGGCGTTATCACCAGCCGAGCACTCCACAAATTGTCGCCTGACAGTCAGCAGGTCGATAAGGCCGCCTCTCGCCTGTACAAAACAGCGGGGCTCCAGAAGCTTCGCAATGGTATTTATTACCGCCCCTATACCAGCACCTTCTTCGGCAAGCTTCCACCCGAAGAAGAGCGTATTGTTCGCTCAATCAAACAGCAATACCAAGCCAAGGTGGCCCCGTCTGGTGAGTTGGCTGCATACAAGCTCGGTTTAACCGACAACTTGCCCGATAACATTAGTTACGAAACCAATAAGCGCATCGGCCCCATCCAACTCGATAATCTCACACTTTATTTTCGCAAGGTGGAGGGTAAAAAGCTCGTTTCGGTCAATGGTGGCTTGTTGACGGTTTTGCGGGCGCTGGAGTTTCTCTACAAGGAAGAAGGGCGTTTAACCGTACTGCAGGAGCAGCGTATACGTCGACTACTCAGTCGTTTTTCCCGCGGGCAACTCGACAAAGCCATTGCCTTGTGGCCCGTATGGTTCCAGGACAAAGTAAAGGCTTTCATGCAGGGAGTGGAGAAACCGTATATTACCGGGCTCAGCGCTCTGAACATTCCTCACAAGGGAAAACAGGCGGATTGGCATCAGATGGGCATGCTTCACACGAGTAAATTTCAAGTTGCCGGGAAGAATTACGCCAGCGCACCCGACCTTCAGGATACAGAACTGTTTGACTGCAGTGCTTTCTTGCGGAAATTCAACGTCGATGTAGGCACCATCCTGTGTGCCACACCCCTGCGCGCGATGAAAGATATTTTGTTCGCCAGCATCATCCGCAAATCACAATACCCTGGTTTCTTTATGCTGGATCAGTTTATGTTCGACATAACTCCCAGCGAGATGAAGCAAGCGATTGATGAACTGAGACCGTTGGCGGACCAAAAACAGAAGCAGTTACTCGATACCTGGATGCATGACAATGAGCTTGACTGACCAGCAGCAACGCGAACACATAGAGGTCATGTCGGTGCTGTGCCATGGTTTTCGCACGAAAGGGTTGCCGATGATCCTGAAAGGTGGGACAGCCCTGAAGCTGTGTTATGACCTCGATCGCTTTAGCGAGGATCTGGATTTCGATTGTGCCAAAGCACTGAATCTGGACAGTTCGATCAAGGAGATTTTTACGCAGCTCGGCAAGGGCAAAGCCCACTTGAGAAACCCGACGATTGATATCACCAAGGACACAAAAACGGTTCGCCGCTACCGTATAACATATGGGGATGGCATGAATCTAAAGTTAGAAACCTCATTGCGCGGTACGCCCAATGACAACGACCTTGTCGAGATCAACGGTATCCTCACCTACAGGATTGGGAAACTGATCCAACAAAAACTCAGTGCACTCACGGGGCGAACCGCCGCCCGAGACTTGCACGATGTCATTTATCTCTACGAACATTTTCCGGATGATTATGACGATGAGGCCTTGGCTGAAATCACTGCGTTATACGACAACCAGTCATCGATTCTCGAAGAATACACCCCGGCCTATAGTGAAGATACCATCCTGTCGATCTCTGACCTGTTGCAGGATATGAGTCGGTTCATTGATCTTTACGAGCAGCGTCAATGATACCCAGGGGCCGATACATTCGATACGAGCTGCGAATGGATCCAATAAAATGGGTAGAAAGGGACTTTCTGTCAATTAATGGGAAAAAGGAATGACTGCATACGATCTGCTCGGGTTCTTCCTTGTCATGAGCGCATTGGCCGCGATACCCAGTGCCAGTGTGGCGCTGGTAGTTGTGCGTTCGGCCACGGTGAATGTGCGTAACGGTATCGCTACCGCAGTGGGGGTTGTGGTGGGGGACCTGATTTTTATTGCCATGGTCATGATGGGGCTGGTGGCGCTGTCTGAAATCATGGGGGCCTTCTTCGCCATAATCCGCTACCTGGCCGCCGGTTACCTGGTTTGGGTTGGTTGGCAGTTGATCCGTCACGCGGCTGACACCAGGGTTATGAATGCGGGTCAGGTCAAAGGCGGTATGGCGACCAGTTTTCTATCCGGACTGGCACTGACCCTAGGCGATATCAAGGCTATCCTGTTCTATGCAAGCTTGTTTCCCGCCTTTGTCGATATCGCGTCCCTGACAATGTCCGATGTCGTACTTATTATGCTGGTGACGGTCATTGCCGTCGGCGGTGTCAAGGTTGCCTATGCACTGGCGGCCAATCGGATTGCCTGTCTATCGAAAGACGTTGTATTTCGGCAGGAGGCCAGAGTCGCCGCCGGTGGCCTGCTGGTGGGGGCGGGCGGTTATCTCATTGTGAAGGCCTGAAGGTATTGTGCGGGCTGGACAGTTGAAGCCTCTTTCGGTCGGTTGTACGTCGTGATTATTTCAGGGGTTCTGGTTATTTGGCTCAATTCTTATTGGCCGGACTTATTAATAGTCGCCAGTGTTGTGGCTGTGGTTTTTCTGCACACTGCATATGAAGTGCTTCGAAGCGCAGGTCAACCCTGGCGGGGTGAGCCTCAAGTCAATATTTGCAGTTCTGGCGCTTAATGGAACAATCCGTTGATTGATCTATGTCAATCATCAAGGGCGCTATGTTTGAACTTTCAGAGAGAATAAGGTAACTTTCTTAGGGTTAATATAACCATTTGCAGATTATGTGGCTTAGAAGATTCAGATTTTACATGGCGATCTTCGCGTTACTGGCTTTTACCAGCCAGTCGTTCGCTGTTGCGAAATTGCCCTGCCACAAGATGAGTCACGAACCTGATGTTCCAGTAATGACGGGGGCAATGG